>Ga0255336_100701_pt1 | contig 41395 bp, 43 predicted proteins | sample MeOH1_35cm_T3_17_FD_189102 | JGI IMG/M metagenome (GOLD analysis project Ga0255336, IMG submission 189102) | Sandy soil microbial communities from University of British Columbia, Vancouver, Canada - MeOH1_35cm_T3_179 | ecosystem: Engineered > Artificial ecosystem > Sand microcosm > Unclassified ...
CTGGCCACCGTGCTGGGCACCACCGTCGCCTGCTCGACCTACGTTCCCGCGAACCAGCAGATCGCTGCCGAGATCGCCGCCGAGCCCGCCTATTCCGCCGGCAACTGATCCCGCCGGCCGGCCAATAGCGCCGGCACGAACACAAGCCTTCACAGGCCTTCAACTGGTCCGCCGTGGCAACCGCCCGGCGGACCAGTTGCCTGTTAGGGCCTCGCTTCCAGGATCATGTTGAACGGTGTCTCGGTTGCTTTGCGCACCCGACCGAAGCCGCCCTCCCGGATCGCCGCCGACAGCTTGCCGTAACCCGCCTGTGCGCCCAGGGCCGCGCCCACGGGCTGATCGAGCGAGGTCGGTATGCAGATCATGGTCGAGCCCGCATAGAACAGCCGGCCGATCGGGTTGAGATTATCTTCCAGACGATCGCCGGCTGCCGGCTCGACGACCATCCAAGTACCGTCGGGCTTTAGAGTCTGCCGCACATGCCGGGCGGCGCCGACCGGGTCGCCCATATCGTGCAGGCAATCGAAGAAGGTGACGAGGTCGAGGTCCTTGCCGGGGTAATCGCCGGCCATCGCCACCTCGAAGCGAGTATTTGCCGCCACGCCGTGCTCTTCCGCGTGGATCCGCGCCTGCGCGACCGATCCGGGGTGAAAATCGTAGCCGACGAAGGTCGATCTGGGGAAGGCGCTCGCCATCATGATGGTCGAGAAGCCATAGCCGCAGCCGACATCCGCGACCATGGCGCCGCGTTCGAGCTTGGTCGCCACACCCTCCAGCGCCGGCAGCCAGGAAGACACCAGATTGTTATGGTAGCCGGGCCTGAAGAAACGGCCCGTGGCGCAGAATAGGCATTGGGACTGATCGCCCCAGCCGACACCCTTGCCGGTGCGGAACGCCGCCTCGACCGAGGCCTGATTCTCCATCATCGCCACGGCCACCTCGAATCCGCCCTGCATATAGACCGGGCTGTCGGGATCGGCGAAGACCATCGCCTGCTCGGGCGGGAGCGTGAACTTGCCGGAGGCAGGGTCGTAGGAGAGATAGCCGGAGGCCGCCTGATGCGACAGCCATTCCCGGGCATAACGCTCGGCGATGCCCGCCGCCTTTGCCAGTTCGGCCGGGCTCATGGGGCCGCCGCGGTGCAGCGCCTTGTAAAGTCCCAGCCGGTCGCCGATGCGCACCAGCGAAACGCTCAGCGCACCGCCGAGGTCGCCGAGCATCTGACCCATGAATTGATTGAGCTTGGTCTCGTCTATCATCGTCCCCTCCGTGGCGAACTGTGCGCCTGTTCCGAAGTCGGACCCCATTTGTAAGTATTGGCCGGCGAGCCCGCAGTGTCAATTTTGGAATGACCAAAATCAAGAGCAAAGGAAATAATGCCCGTTATGGTCGAGAATCTCTCTTCATGGTTTGGTGAAAGCGTTCTTCTCGCCTTTTCAGGCAGATGTATTTATTCTTGCCAGAAGGGTACGAGCCGGAGGCCCGTACCCTCTTGCTGAAGACCCGGGAGTCAGGGGGCCGGTTGGGCGGCCTTCTCCGCCGCGACATGGCCGGCGAGGGCGTCGCGCAGCGCCTGCTCGCTCGTGTGGTCGAACGAGGTGCGGATCACCGTGCCGCCCACGCCTTCCAGATCGGCCAGCACCTTGTCGGTGGTCATCTTGCGGATCAGCAGGAACAGCCCGGCGCTGCCCGGTGTCAGCGCCTGCGCCGCATCCTTCATGAAATCGTCGTTGATGCCGGCATCGCTGAGCGCGCCGCCGAGTGCGCCCGATGCGGCGCCGAGGGCGGTGCCAAAGAGCGGGACCATGAAGATGAGGCCGACCAGCGTGCCCCAGAACGCACCCGACAGCGCGCCCGCGGCCGTCAGATTCACCATTTGGTTCAGCTTCACCCGGCCTTTGTCGTCCTTGACCGCGATCACGGCGTCGCCGAGCTCGATCAGATATTCCTGCTGCAGGGCCAGCAGCTTGTCGCGGACTTCCTCAGCCTTCTGCTCGCTGGGAAATGCGATGAAAACGAGATCGCTCATGATTTTGTGCCTCTTCGAAAGATTGCGAGATCGGTGGCAAGGAGCGGCCTTCATATAGGCCGCGCGGATGACGCGGCCATATTGTCCGTCTTCTGTTGCATCTCTCCGACGGCGGCCGTTCGCTGTCGCCGGCGACGGCGCCCTTCAGAGCCCGTGGCTGCCCATGGCCAGGAATTTTTCCCGGCGCTGGCGGCGCAGCTCGTCGGGGCCGAGTGTCAGCAAGGGGCGCAGCGCCTCGTCGATCGCATCGCCGAGTGCTGCGATGGTGGCGTTCTTGTCGCGATGGGCGCCGCCCAGCGGCTCGCCGACGATGTGATCGATGAGACCGAGCTTGTGCAGATCCTGCGCGGTCAGCTTCAGCGCCTCGGCTGCCGTGGCCGCCTGGTCGGCCGAGCGCCACAGGATCGAGGCGCAGCCTTCCGGGGCGATCACCGAATAGATGGCATGCTCCAGCATCAGCACGGCGTTGCCGGTGGCGAGCGCCACGGCGCCGCCCGAGCCGCCTTCGCCGATGATGGTCGCCACCATCGGCACGGTCAGCTTGAGCGAAGCCTCGATCGAGCGCGCCAGCGCCTCGGCCTGGCCGCGCGACTCGCCGTCGGCGCCGGGGAAGGCGCCGGAGGTGTCGATGAGGGTTAGCACCGGCAACCGGAACTTCTCGGCGAGATCGAGCAGGCGTCGTGCCTTGCGATAGCCCTCGGGCTTGGCCATGCCGAAATTGTGCCGGACGCGCGTCTCGACCTCGTGGCCCTTCTCGGTGCCGATGACCATCACGGCCCGGCCGCGGAAGCGGGCGAGGCCGCCGATCAGCGCCCGGTCCTCGCCATAGAGCCGGTCGCCCGCGAGCGGCGTCAGCTCGGTGAAGAGGCCGTTGGCGAAATCGAGGAAATGCGGCCGATCGGCATGACGGGCGACCTGAACCTTCTGCCAAGGTGTCAGCTTGGCATAGACCTGTTTCAGGAGCTTCGACGCCTTGCCTTCGAGGACGACGATCTCTTCGGTGATGTTGACATCGCCGCCGGCCGGCAGCTGACGCAACTCTTCGATCTTGATCTCGAGCTCCGCGATCGGGCGCTCGAATTCGAGGAAATTTTGCATGGGGCGAGTTGCTAGCACGCTCCGTTGCGCCGCGCCAGCTTTGGGGGCGATCGAAATTCTTGGAATAACCGGGCGGCATGGCCGGTCGAGGGGGTATCGGCTCACCCCTCGCGGACGGAGATTAGCGTGCCCGAAGATCAGAACGACAGCGTCATGGACCGGCGCGGCCTGTTGAAATGCGCGGCCTGGATCGGCGCCGGCGTGGTTTGGACCGTAAGCGGCGGCATTCCGCGCACGGCCGGCCTGCTCGGCTCGGCCGAGGCGAACGCGGCCCAAGCGGCCGGCCCCACCTTCATCCAGCTCAGCGACAGCCATATCGGCTTCGACAAGCCGGCCAATCCCGACGCGCTCGGCACCCTCAACGAGACGGTGACCGGCATCAACGCGATGCCGAAGAAGCCGCATTTCATGATCCATACCGGCGACATCACCCATTTGTCGAAGCCCAAGCAGTTCGACGATGCCGACCAGGTCATCGGCATGGTCGGCGTGCCGACCTTCTTCGTGCCGGGCGAGCACGATGTCGTCGATGAGGATAACGGCAAGGCCTATATGGAGCGCTACGGCAAGAAGCTCGGGGCGGTCGGCGGCGGCTGGTACAGCTTCGACATGGACGGCGTCCATTTCATCGGGCTGGTCAACGTCATGAACCTCAAGGCCGGCGGCCTCGGCACGCTCGGCGAGGAACAGCTCGCCTGGCTCGAGAGCGACGTGCAGCACCGCAAGAGCTCGACGCCGATCGTCGTCTTCGCCCATATCCCGCTCTGGACCGTCTATCAGGATTGGGGCTGGGGCACGGATGACGGCGCGCGCGTGCTGACGACGCTCCGGCGCTTCGGCTCGGTCACCGTCTTGAACGGCCATATCCATCAGATTCAGCAGAAGATCGAAGGCCATGTGACCTTCCATACCGCGCGCTCGACCGCCTTTCCGCAGCCGGCGCCGGGGACAGCACCGTCGCCCGGGCCGCAGCTGGTGCCGGCCGAACAGCTGAGGAGCGTGCTCGGCATTACCTCGGTCACGGTCAAGCACGGCACCAAGACGCTGGCGCTCACCGACACCACCATCAGCGCGCTCTGAGCGTCGGAGACGATACCAACATGCTCCGATTCCCCTTTCTCACCGCCGCCGCCCTGTCGTTCCTGGCGGCGGCGCCTGTGCTCGCCGCCGAGGCCGGTCCGGTCACGATCGATAATTTCTCCTTCAACCCCCCGGTCATCACGATCAAGCCGGGCGATAGGATCCAATGGGTCAACCGGGACGACATCCCGCACAATGTGCGCGAGGCGACCGGCGGCAAGTTCAAATGCGGCGTGCTCGATACCGGCGAGGCATGCTCGGTCACCTTCACCGAGCCCGGCGAATACAAATATTTCTGCGCCCTTCACCCGCACATGACCGGCACGGTCATCGTCAAGGCGGACTGAGGTGACGCAGGCGCCTCCGATGCAAGGCCGCGCGGCTTTCCCTTGGGCTTCGGGGGCGTTCCATCCTATGTTGAGGCTGGGGCAACGGGTCGCGCCATCGTCGCGCGCGGCCGGCCGGTGCCCCCGTGGCGTCTCGGCTGTTCAGGAAGTGCCCGTGTCTGACGACAAGACGCGCGCGGCGCGGTTCGAAGCGCTGGTGCTGGCCTATGCCGACCAGGCCTTCAACCTCGCCCGCTGGCTCACGCGCAACGAGGCCGATGCCGACGACGTCATGCAGGAAGCCATGCTGCGCGCCTATCGTTTCCTCGACGGCTTCAACGGCGAGAATCCGCGTGCCTGGCTGCTCAGCATCGTCCGCAACAGCTGCTTCACCTGGATGAAGCGGAACCGGCCGCGCGACATGGTGCCGTTCGACGATACGCTCGGCGACGAGGGCGATTCCGTGGTGCCGCTCTGGTCGAGCGAGACGGTGCTTCCGGATCTGATGCTCGAAAAGCGGCTCGATCGGGCGCTGCTCGACCGGCTGCTCGAGGCCCTGCCGCCGGAGGCGCGCGAAGTGCTGGTGCTGCGCGAGCTGGAAGAATTGTCCTACAAGGAGATCGCCGAGATCATCGGCATTCCGATCGGCACGGTGATGTCGCGCCTGGCCCGCGCCCGTCAGCGCCTGCTGGCCGATTGGCAGAGAGCCGCCCGGGGAGCCCGCCATGGCGCATGACGAGCATCCGACCGATCTTGGGCCGCTTCTCGACCAGGAGGGCTCGCCCGAGGATCTCGCCCGGCTCGCAGCGCATGTCGAAAGCTGCGAGGCTTGCCGGCAGGAGCTGGCGCGGCTGCGCAGCCTGAGCGGCGCCATCCGCCAGCATGCGACTCGCTATGCCGCCCCCGCCTATCTCAGGGAGCGGCTGCGGCAGATCCCGATGCGGGCCGAGGCGGAAGATGAGAAGATCGTGCCGTTGGCACCGCCGCCCACTCGGCCGATGCCGGCCCGGCCGCGCTGGCTCGCCATGGCCGCCTCGATCGCGCTCGTGGCTCTGGTCTCGGCCGGCGGCACGCATCTTCTCGACCGACAGGCCGGGGAGGTGACCGCGCTCGGCGACGAGGTGGTGTCGAGCCATATCCGTTCGCTCGCCGCCCAGCATCTCTTCGATGTCGCCTCGACCGACCAGCACACGGTGAAGCCCTGGTTCGACGGCAAGGTCGATTTCTCGCCGCCCGTGGTCGACCCGGCCAAGGCGGGCTATCCGCTGGTCGGCGGCCGGATGGACTATCTCGACCGCCAGCCGGTCGCGGCCCTGGTCTATCGCCGCAACCAGCATGTCATCAATCTGTTCGTCTGGCCGACGCGCGACGCCGATGCCGGGCCGCGTACGGCGCCGGCGGAGCAAGGCTACAATGTGGTCCATTGGACCAGCGCTGGCATGAATTTCTGGGCCGTCTCCGACGTGGCCCCCGCCGATCTCGACGAATTCGCCCGGCTGGTGCGGCAGCCGGGCGGGTGAGGTCGAGTCACCGCGCTGCGATGCGCTCGGCGGTCTTGACCAGCGCCTCGGCCTGGCGGATCGAGGCGTAGTCGATGAGCTTGCCGTCGAGGGCGACCGCGCCGCGGCCTTCGCGCTGCGCTTCTTCCATCGCCTGAATGATCCGGCGCGCCTTCTTGATCTCGGCCTCGGGCGGGGTGAAGACCTCGTTGGCCAGCGCCAGCTGCGAGGGATGGATCGCCCATTTGCCTTCGCAGCCCAGCACCGCCGAGCGGCGGGCGGCGGCGCGATAGCCTTCCGCGTCGGAGAAATCGCCGAACGGCCCGTCGACCGGCCTGAGCCCGTTGGCGCGGGCGGCCACGACCATGCGGGCGACGGCGTAGTGCCACATATCGCCCCAATGGCTCGCGCGCGCGCCGGCCGCATCGGGGTCGGTCAGCACGGCATAGTCGGGATTGGCGCCGCCGATATTGGTCGTGCGCGCCCGCGTCGAGGCGGAATAGTCGGCGACGCCGAAATGCAGCGATTCGATCCGCTTGGAGGCGCCGGCGATGGCGTTGATGTTCTGCATGCCGAGCGCGGTCTCGATGATGATCTCGATGCCGATGCGCTTCTTGATGCCCTTGGCCGCCTCGATCTGGGTCAGCAGCATGTCGACCGCGTAGATGTCGGCGGCGGTGCCGACCTTCGGCACCATGACGAGGTCGAGCTTGTGGCCGGCCTGCTCCACGACATCGACGACATCGCGATACATGAAGTGCGTGTCGAGCCCATTGATGCGGACCGACATTGTCTTGTTGCCCCAATCGATGTCGTTCAAGGCGGCCACGACGTTCTTGCGCGCCTGCGGCTTATCGTCGGGGGCGACGGCGTCCTCGAGATCGAGGAAGACGACATCGGCGTCGCTCTTCGCCGCCTTCTCGAACAGCTTGGTCTGGCTGCCGGGCACCGCCAGCTCGCTGCGATTGAGCCGGGGCGTCGCCTGCTCGATCAGGGTGAAGCTCATGCCATGTCCCTCCCGCGGATCTTGAGTTTTATCGATCCGCACCATAATCGTATTTCATTGCGCAGACCATCGACCCAAGACGAGCGAAGGGCAGGCATGACGGTGAAGACGAAGCTCCTCTTGTTGGCCCTGAGCCTCGCGGCCTCCGGCTGCGGCACCTATGAATGGCAGAAACCGGGCGCCGGCAACGGCGATTTCCAGCGCGATTCGCAGCGTTGCCAGGGTGCGCCCACCGCGCCTGCCGGCGATTTCGAGAAATGCATGAACGGGCTCGGCTGGACGCTCGATCGGTGAAGGGGGTCTGGGATGCGAGGGATATCCCATTGACATATCCCGTCTCGGAATATACGTTTGGGATATCCTGATATGCCCTGAGGGTATCCCGTTGGAGGGCCTCTATGACCCGGACGACAATTTTTCAAACAAATCGATCCCAGGCCGTGCGCTTGCCGAAGGACGTGGCGTTTCCTGAGAGCGTGCGCGAGGTGACCATCTTCCGTGACGGGGCTAGGCGCATCATCGTTCCGGCCAACGCGTCATGGGACGATTTTTTCGACGCGCCCGGTATCGATCTGGGCGAACGCGCACAGCCTGCCGCCCAGGTGCGTGAATCCTTCTGAGATGCTACGCTACATGCTCGACACCAACCTCTGCATCCGCGTTCTCCGCGATCGCCCGAAGGGGCTGAGAGAACGCTTCAACGAGGAAGTCGAGGCGCTGTGTATCTCAACCATCACGCTTGCCGAACTACTGCATGGTGCAGAGAAATCGGCGAGGCCGGCCGAGAATCGGAAGGAGGTCGACCGCTTCGCCGCACGTCTTGCGGTCTTGTCCTTCGACGGCGCTGCGGCGACGCATTCGGCCGAAATCCGCGCCACTCTGGAACGGCGTGGCTTTCCGATCGGCGGGTACGATTTGCTCATTGCCGGACACGCCCGAAGTCAGGGCCTTGTCATCGTTACCGGCAATCTTGGTGAGTTTACGCGTGTCGACGGGCTTCGGGTCGAAGACTGGCTTCCGCAGGCTCCTCTTCCGTCTGTGAGCGGACCCGCCCGCCTAGATTAGCGGTGCGGTACAACGCGGTTGTGTGGTCGCGCCTGATAATGTCCTTTATCGGTTGTATGGATATATTAAGTGTAGACATCCTTCGGAGTCTCCTACATGACCCGCCCTCCGGCCGTGCCTGTTAGCGCCATACAATCAGCCAACCTAACGACAGATAAAATGCGACGAGGGATTGATCGAATCCAGAAACGTATTTCTGAGTTGGAGGCACTCGATCCTAGTACTGTTCAAGAACTCTGGCTCCCCTCCGCTAATACGCTGGGAACAGCGATCGAGGAGACCCTTTCGAGCGTCTTCGGCCATGGGACTGTTGAGTATAATCGGTATAAGGACGCGCAGAATTTGTGCCCGAACGCTATGTCCTTTGCACTTAGAAAACAGCCACGAATTCAGGATATTCAGGGGAGCTATGCGAAGGGCAAGGAAGCATCCCTACAGAAGCTTCGACAGGCGATTCGGGGCCTTGAAGAGGAGATTGCCGATCAGGAGCACCATGAAGTGCCGGTCTCAACGGCCGAGCTGGCACCGGTAGCTAATAGCCGGAAAGTGTTTGTCGTTCACGGCCACGACGAGGCGGCACGCTTGTCCGTTGCTCGCTTCCTCGAAAAGATCGGCTTGGAAGCAATCATTCTGAGCGAACAACCTGACCAGGGTCGAACGATCATCGAGAAATTCGAGGAATGCGTCGCCGATGTGGGATTCGCGGTTGTGCTCCTCACGCCAGATGATTTGGGCGGCGTCGCCACTGCCCCCGTAACAGGTTCTCGGGCGCGTCAAAATGTGATCTTTGAGCTTGGATATTTCGCCGGCAAGCTTGGCCGAGGTCGGGCGTGCCTGATGCGCAAAGGCGCGGTCGAGATACCCTCCGACCTTCATGGCGTGATTTACACTGATATGGATGCTGCTGATGGTTGGCAGATCAAGCTCGTTAAGGAACTCAAGGCAGCAAATCTAGATTTCGATGCCAATCGGGCGTGGGGATGAACCATCGCCCCGATCGTCGCGCCAATTATGCCGGTCCTCGCCGTGGTCGGCGAGCGCTCTAGCATCCGCTTTCTCAAATTCTTCGCAGCCAGCATCCGCGGTCCGCACACGCGCCAGCCCATAACCGGGTCTTGGGCGAGTCCCTGGCCCTATGCCATCCCCATCCAAAGATCGAGCGGCGGTCATTAGCATAAGGTTCCGGGCGCCCTACTCCTCCCGTCGCGCCAGCGGATGCGCCGTCTCGACCAGCTTGGTCAGCCGGTCGATATCGAGATGCGTGTAGATCTCGGTCGTGGCGATGTCGGCATGGCCGAGCATCTGCTGCACGCTCCTGAGATCGGCGCCGTGGCCGAGCAGGTGGGTCGCGAAGGCGTGGCGAAGCACATGCGGCGAGAGTTTGCCGGGATCGACGCCGGCCTTGACCGCCAGCGCCTTCAAGAGCTGACCGCAGCGGTTGCGGGTGAGATGGCCGGCGCCGCTGCGTGACGGGAACAGCCAGCGCGAAGGCTGGCCGTGATCGAGGAAGGCCGGCCGGATGGCGAGATAGGCGTCGAGGGCGGCGCGGGCGGCATGGCCGAGCGGCACCAGCCGCTCCTTGCCGCCCTTGCCGCGCACCGTGATCGTCCGCTCGCCGCGCGCGACCGTGCCGAGCGGCAGCGCCACCAGCTCGGACACGCGCAGGCCGGAGGCATAGAACAGCTCTAATATGGCGCTCAAGCGCAACCCTTCCGGGCTCGCGTCCTCGGCGGCGGTCCGGATCAGCGCCTCGATTTCGGCCTCGGAGACGAGCTTGGGCAGGCGGCGGCCCTGGCGCGGGGCGTCGAGGATCGCGGTCGGGTCGTCGGCGCGGATGCCCTCGCTCAACAGGAATTTATGGAATTGCCGGAGCGTCGAAAGCCGCCTCGCGGCGGTGCGCGGCGACATGCCGAGCGTTTCGAGCCGGGAAAGATAGCGGCGCAGCGACTCCTCGCTCGCCTCCTTCAAGGCCGTCGGCGCCAGGAATGCAGTGAATTCGGCCAGATCCCGACCATAGGCCTCGATGGTGAGCGCTGCGGCACCGCGCTCGGCGGCCAGCATCTCCAGGAACGCTTCGGCGATGGCGGGCAAATCCGGCGCGGGGGCCTTCGGGCGGCCGAGCCGGGCCATGATTAGAGCCCGGCCACGACCGCAGCGTCGATGGCGAGATGCCGGGCCTCGTCGCCGAGGCCGATGGCACGCAAGCCCGCCACCGCTTCGGCCACGACGTTACTCGGCGCGTTGGCGCCGTCGTCGCCGAGGGCCGCCAGCACGGCCAGCACCGTCCCGCCCAGATGCTTGCCGGAGGCTTCGCTGTCGATGAGCAGGCCGGGGCCGGCGCTCGCCGGCACGCCGATCTTGGCGTCGACCAGCGGCAGCACCATGCGGTCCGGCAGCGGCGTGCCTTCGGCCGCCAGAAGCTGCGCCACCAGCACCGCGCGCCGGAGCGCCAGCGCCGCGTCCTTCTTGCCGGATTGGGTGAGGTCGGTCAGCGGATCCTCGCCCCAGGGCTGGAGGGCCGGACCGCCGACGATATGGGCGAGCGGCAGCAGACTGGCCGCGACCTCTGGTCCGGCGACCTCGACCCATTGCGCGGCGTCGTTCGGACGGTCGAGCGCATAGAGCGCCCGGGCGAAATCGCCGGCCACGGGCCTGAGATCGGGCGAGGCCGGCACTTCCAGGATCAGCCGTTCCGAAGCGCGCGCCACGGCGAAGTAAAGCTCGGTCCGCTGGACCTTGCCCAGGAGCGTCGCGATGAAATTGGCCTTGGCGTCGGGGGTCGCGGCGTCGCGCGCGGCCTGGAACAGGATCGCCCTGCCCTTGGCGCCGCCGGCGGCCTCGGCCCGGTTGAGCGGGCTGTCGCGATCGGCATCGTCGATCTGCACGGCAAGATAGGCCTCGGCGAGGCGGTCCGGATCGAACGCGCCGTAGGCGGTCGCCTTCTCGGCCGCGGCGAGCCGCTGATCGGCCGGGAAGCCGTCGCCGGCCGCGACCTTCTTCAAGACCGGAAGCTTGGAGGAATCGAGCGCTTTCTTGGACAGGCCCTGGCCGGCCTTGTCGAGCAGCGCCAGCGACATGGGCTGCGGCGAGGGCAGCGCGTCCGGCAGCTTGCCGTCGGTGCCCAGCACCTTCTCGACCAGCACGGCGAAGCCGTCGTCCTTGACCTTGCCTTCGCGCAGCACGTCGAGGCCGAGCCGGGCTTCCTGGGCCTGACCGTCGAGCGCCTGGCAGGTGACCGTGCCCTGGTCCCAATAGCTGCTCTGCCAGCCATGGTCGCGCTCGCGGATCTGGGCGCAGGCGCTGGGCGTGTCGCCGGCCAGGAAAGCGAGATCGACCGCGACCTTGGCCAAATCCTCGCCGCGCTGGTTCGGCGGCAAATTCTGCAGAAGGTTGAGTGCCACATCGGGGCGGCCGAGCGCATTGGTCAGCCGCTCCGCCCGCAACGCCAGCAGCGTCCCGCTCTCGCCCTTGCCGGCCGGCGGCTGGGCACCGCTGGCGAGCAGTCGGAAGGCCAGATCCTGCAAGGCCGGCGAGGTGGTGGTGCCGATCTTGGGCAGGAGCGCCAGCACCGCCATGCGCGTGCTGCCCTGCCACAGCGTCTCCGGAAAAGCGTGGGCGCCGGTGCCGAGCGTGCCGATGGCGTCGGGATTGGGCGGGGCCAACTGGTCGACCGTGAAGCCCTGAGGCGCCCGCAGGGGCTCGGCGGGCAGGGCGCCGCGGTCCGGCGGCGCCTGTCCAATCGGGGGCGGTAGGGGCGTGGTCGGCAAGGGCGGTGGGAGCAGGCGGACCGGGGGGCCCACCTGCGCCGTCGCGGCGTTGGTCAGGGCGGCTTGCGCCAGGACGAGGGCGACGCCGAGCGAGAGAAAGCTATTTCGGGAAACGGGCATCGGGCAGAACTTTTTCGACCTTCTCGACGGGCGCCGGAACATCCCAGAACGCCAGGAACGCGAAGCCACCGATCAGGCACACGACCAGAACGAGAACAAGCGCCAACACAATTCTACCCATCAAGCTCATCGATGCCCACTCGAAACCTAGCGTGTCGAAAATTCCATGCTACTCTGCGTCATGGACCGCATTTATGGCATTTTCTCGGCGTTGTCGGAAAGGGGCGCCGGGTCGGAAAGAAGCGCTGCCGCGCTTTTCCAGGCATGAACACCGACATGCCGTTGCAGCTCAAGCGATCGATCGTGCTGGTCGGGCTGATGGGGGCGGGCAAGACCAGCATCGGCCGCCGGCTGGCGCAGCGTTTGTCGACCAGCTTCGTCGATTCCGACGCGGAGATCGAAAAGGCCGCCAATGCGACCATACCGGAAATTTTCGAACGCGAAGGCGAGGCCGTGTTTCGGATCGGCGAGCGGCGGGTGATCGCGCGCCTGCTCGCCGGGCCGCCGCAGATCCTGGCGACGGGCGGCGGCGCCTTCATGGATCCCGCGACCCGCGCCGCCATCCGCGCCCGCGGCCTGTCGATCTGGTTGCGCGCCGATCTCGAGACGCTGGTCCAGCGCACGTCGCGACGGCAGAATCGGCCGCTGCTCAACCAGGGCGACGCGCATGAAACCCTCGCCCGCTTGATCGAGCTGCGCTATCCGGTCTATGCCGAGGCCGATATGACGGTCGACAGCCTCAACGGACCGGCCGAGGTGACGCTGCGCAACGTGCTGGCGGCGCTCGCGCGCTGGGCCGGGCCCGGCGGCGTGCTCGACCGGCCCGGCCAGGGCCGGCTGGAGCCGGGTGAAATAGCGGGAGCCTTAGGGAATTGACCGAACGCCTGACCGTCGAGCTCGCCGGCCGCAGCTATGACATCCTGATCGGTTCCGGCCTGCTCGGGCGTGCCGGCACGCTGCTGCGCGAAGCGGTCGGGACGCGCCGGCTCGTCATCGTCACCGACGAGAATGTCGCCCGCCACCATCTGGCCACACTCCAGGCCGGGCTCGACGCCGCTTCCTTTCGTCACAGCACGATCATCGTGCCGCCGGGCGAGGCGACCAAGGACCTCCGGCGCTTCCCCGATTTCGCCGAAAGGCTGCTCGACGAGCGGCTCGATCGCGGCACGCTGCTGGTCGCGTTCGGCGGGGGCGTCGTCGGCGACCTCGCCGGCTTCGCCGCCGCCACGCTGCTGCGCGGCCTCGATTTCGTGCAGATCCCGACCACGCTGCTCGCCCAGATCGATAGCTCCGTCGGCGGCAAGACCGGCGTCGATACCAGGCAGGGCAAGAATCTGGTCGGCGCCTTCCACCAGCCGCGCCTGGTGCTGGCCGATCTCGATACGCTCGCGACCTTGCCGCGCCGCGACCTGCTGGCGGGCTATGGCGAGCTGGCGAAATACGGGCTCCTCGGCGACGCCGACTTCTTCGCGCATCTGGAAGAGACGGCTCGGCACATCCTGGCGCTCGATCCGGCGCCGCTTGCCGCCGCCGTGCTCGCCTGCTGCCGGATGAAGGCCGAGATCGTCGCCGAAGACGAGCGCGAGGCCGGGCGGCGCGCGCTGCTCAATCTCGGCCACACCTTCGGCCACGCGCTCGAAGCCGAGACCGGCTATGGCGATGCCCTGCTGCATGGCGAGGCCGTGTCGATCGGCATGGTGCTCGCGGCCGAGCTTTCCGTGGCGCTGGGGCGGCTCGCCCCCGCTTCGGCTGCGCGGATTTGCCGCCATCTCGAAGCGGCCGGGCTGCCGACCGCCATGGCCCAGATTCCGGGAGCACCGTTCGAGGCGCGCCGGCTCACCCACCACATGGCGCTCGACAAGAAAGCCGCGGACGGCAAGCTCACCTTCATCCTGCTCGATGCGATCGGGCGGAGCGCGGTCGAGCGCGGCGTGCCGGTCGAGACGGTCGAGCAAGTCTTGCGGGCAGCCGGCGCGACGTGACGATAGGGGGCTGTCACTCGCCCGCGATCGGCGCTATTTAACGACCATCATGCTGGTAATGCTTCTGGTCGTCTTCGTCGATCTGGTCGGGTTCGGCGTCATCATTCCCCTGCTCCCCTTCTATGGCGAGCAATTCCATGCGTCGCCCTGGGTGATCACCACCCTGTTGTCGACCTATTCGGGCTGCCAGCTCATCGCAGCACCACTCTGGGGGCGGCTCAGCGATCGCGTCGGACGGCGGCCGGTGATGTTGGTCAGCATGACGACCTCGATCCTGGGTTATGTCTGGCTCGGCTCCTCGGACGCGCTCTGGATGCTATTCGCCGCGCGGATCCTGCAGGGACTCTCGGCCGGCAATATCTCGGTGGCGCAGGCCTATATGGCCGACATCTCGACGCCCGAAAAGCGGGGCAAGGCGATGGGCGCGCTGGGTGCGGCCCTCGGCCTCGGCTTCGTCGTCGGTCCGGCGATCGGCGGCCTGCTGGCCGGCGGCGATCCCAATCGACTGCAATTGTCGCTGCCCGCCTATGTCGCGGCCGGCATGTCCGGCGTGGCCCTGCTGCTCGGCTTGAGCGTGCTCAAGGAATCGCTATCGCCCGAGCTGCGCGCGGCAGCCCGGAACCAGCCGGGCCGGATCGCCCAGATCCGCGACGCCTTCTCACGGCCGCGCCTGCGCCAGGTTATGCTGCTGTTCTTCACCACGAGCGTCGCCTTCGCCGGCATGGAGAGCAGCTTCGGCCTCTGGACCTATATCCGCTTCGGCTGGGGGCCGGAGCAGGTGGGATATGTCTTCGGCATGATCGGCATCGTGCTCGCCCTGATCCAGGGCGGCCTCATCGGGCGCATCATCAAGCGCTTCGGCGAGGCGCGCACGCTGCTGGCCGGGACGGTGATCATCGGCATCGGGCTGGCGGTCATGGCCGCCGCCATGACGCCGCCGCTCGGCATCGCGGGCGCGTGCCTGCTGGCGATCGGCATGGGCATGGCCTCACCCTCGACCTCGGCGCTGATCTCGCGCGAGGCGAGCGCCGTCGAGCAGGGCGGCATCCTCGGCGTCAATCAGTCGGTCGGCAGCTTCGCCCGCATCACCGGGCCGGCGATCGCCGGCTCGACCTTCACTTATTTCGGCCCGAGCGCGCCCTATGTCGCCGGCGCGCTGCTGATGGTGATCTCGGCCGGCCTCGCCTGGCGCGTGGTCCGGCGGATGGAACCAGCACATCCCGTCCCGCAGCGGGCCGAGGCGTGAGCCGGTCAGAGCGCGCAAGACCCTCTCCTCACGGCCCGCGGCCGCCGGCCGCTCCTTGGCACGATCAGCTCCGCGTGCTGCGCCGCCTCATGCCGCTGCTCTGGCCGCGCGGCCGGCCGAAGCTGAAGCTGCGCGTCGCTGCCGCGCTCGCGCTCGTCGTCACGGCCAAGCTCGTCAATATCACCCTGCCGATGCTGTACAAGCAGGCCGTCGACATTCTGTCGGGGCATGCGGGCGCCGTGACGATCGTGCCGGTCGCCCTCATCGTCGCCTATGGGCTGGCGCGGGTTGGCGCGCAGACGGCGGGCGAGCTGCGCGAGCTGGTCTTTTCCCGGGTGGCGCAGCGCGCGATCCGGCTGATCGCCCTCGATGTGTTCCGGCATCTCCACGCGCTGTCGCTGCGCTTCCATCTGGAGCGGCAGACCGGCGGCCTGTCCCGCGCGGTCGAGCGCGGCACGACCGGCATCGAATATCTGCTGGGCTTCACGCTCTTCAACATCCTGCCGACCCTGTTCGAGATCGCGCTGGTCTCGGCCGTGCTCTGGCGGCTCTACAGCATCAGCTTCGCCGCGGTCACGCTGGCGACCATCCTTTGCTATATCGGCTTCACCATCGGCGTCACCCAATGGCGCGTGCGCTTCCGGCGCGAGATGAACGAGCGCGACAGCGACGCCAACACCAAGGCGATCGACAGTCTGCTCAATTACGAGACGGTCAAATATTTCGCCAACGAGGCTTATGAGGCCCATCGATTCGATACGGCCAAGCGGGCCTATGAGCAGGCGGCGCTGCGCAGCCAGAAGACGCTGTCGCTGCTCAATATCGGCCAGGGATTCATCATTGCCGCCGGCCTCGTCGCGGTCATGGTCATGGCCGGCGCCGGCGTCGCCGCGGGCAATATGACGGTCGGCGATTTCGTGTTGGTGAATTCCTACCTGCTGCAGCTCTACGCGCCGCTCAACATCCTCGGCATGGTCTATCGCAACGTCAAACAGTCGTTGACCGATGTCGAGGCGATGTACCGGCTGCTGGCCGAGCCGGCGGAGGTCGAGGATGCGCCTGGAGCTGCGACACTCGCCGTCGCGGGCGGCCATATTCGTTTCGACCGCGTCTCCTTCGCCTACGATCCGCGCCGGCCGATCCTCGACGATATCTCGTTCGACGTTGCGCCCGGACACACGGTGGCGCTCGTGGGCCCGAGCGGCGGCGGGAAATCGACGATCGCGCGGCTTCTCTTCCGTTTCTATGATGTCGGCGCCGGTGCCGTCACGATCGACGGCCAGGATCTGCGCGCGGTGACCCAGGACAGCCTGCGCCGCGCCATCGGCATGGTCCCGCAGGACACGGTGCTGTTCAACGACACGATCTACTACAACATCGCCTATGGCCGGCCCGACGCGAGGCCTGACGAGGTCGAGGCGGCCGCCCGGCTGGCGCAGATCCATGAATTCGTACTGAGCCTGCCGGACGGCTATCGCACGCGCGTGGGCGAGCGCGGCCTCAAGCTCTCGGGCGGGGAAAAGCAGCGCGTCGCGATCGCGCGCGTCATCCTGAAGCACCCGCGCATCCTGGTCTTCGACGAGGCGACGAGCGCGCTCGACAGCCATACCGAGCAGGAGATCCAGGCCAGCCTGCGCACCGTCTCGGCCGAGCGGTCGACGCTGGTCATCGCCCATCGCCTGTCGACCGTGATCGATGCCGACGAGATCCTGGTGCTGGCGGCGGGCCGGATCGTCGAGCGCGGCCGGCACGAGGCGCTGCTGCGCCTGGGCGGCGCTTATGCGGCGCTCTGGAAGCGTCAGCGCCGCGCGGCCGAGCGCGAAGCCGCTCTGGCCGAGGTCGCCCAATGAGGCATTCGTCGTCCGGCGACAGCCGAAATGTCATGGATTCCTAGTATATTGCTCGCGGAAAACGGGTGATGAGCGGAAAGGTTCGTCCCCCGCGTCGGGCGGCTGAGAAGGCGCGAGCCGGCTCGACCCAATAGCGGATCGGTTCGGATAAGAGGAGGCCGCCATGGTGCGAGCGTTGAGCGAGAGGCAGGATAGCCCGGTATTTCACGAGCCGGTTTTCAACGAAACGCAGGACACGCCGGTTCCACCCTACTTTACCGTGCCGCATCCGAGCGACGACGATATCTACAAGCAGGTCGAAGATCTCCTGACCAAGGATGTGGTGGGATTCGCCCCGTCGCGCGGCGCTCCGGACGATCTGTTCAGCCTGGCCGAGGCCTATGGCGACGCCGGTGCCAGCATCACCGGCGCCATCGCCAAGAACGGCCATATCGTCTTCGACGTGATCGGCGACAGCGGCGCCTCAGCCGCCATGTACTTCAAGGACGAGATCAGCGTCGCCGCCCGCCTCACCGAGGATATGGGGGCGGCGGCCGCGACCGATCGCGCCGCCTTCCTCTATCATCTCGGCGATGTCGTCTATGATTTCGGCGAGGCCCAATATTACTACGACCAGTTCTATGACCCGTTCCGCAACTATGCGGCGCCGATCTTCGCGATCCCCGGCAATCACGATTCCTTCGTCGTGCCCGGCACGGCCACCGGGCAGGCGCCGCTCGATATCTTCACGCGGAATTTCTGCGCGGCCGAGCCGGCCGTCACCGCCGAGGCGAAGTCGCTGCACCGGACGGCGATGACGCAGCCGGGCGTCTACTTCACCCTCGACGCCCCCTTCGTCCGCATCATCGGCCTGTTCAGCAACGCGCTCGAGGATCCGGGCGTGATCTCCAGCGAGAGCGGGAAATGGTCGGCCGTGCCGGATTACCAGCTCGACTACCTCGCGGCCCAGCTCAAGCGGGTCAAGACCGATAACTACAAGGGAGCGCTGCTGCTCGCGACCCATCATCCGGCCTTCAGCTACACCCCGCCGCCGAGCAAGGGCGCCAGCGGCTCGCACGATTCCAGCACGGCAATGCAGCGCCAGATCGACCAGATCTGCCAAAGCGCCGGGGTCTATCCGCATGCCTTTCTGTCCGGCCATGCCCATAACTACCAGCGCTATACGCGGACGGTGAGTTTCGGCGGCGGAACCTATCAGGTGCCCTTCTTCGTCTGCGGCGCCAGCGGCCATCATGTGAACGCGCTGGTCCGCAGCAGCAAGGGCCATCCGGCGCAGGAGCCGAAATTGGGAACCGATGTCGGCTATCTCGATCCGAGCCCGGCGGTCGAGGCGAAGGGTCTGGTCATCGCCAATTTCCAGGATCGGGACTATGGCTATCTCAAGGTGACGGCCGACCCGGCCACGCTGCGCTTCGATTATTTCCTTGCGACCGGCACCGACGACAAGCCGACGCCCTTCGACACGGTGACGGTCGATCTCGCCAAACATACGATCGAGACGAGCTGAGGCGGGAGCGGCCGGGAAGGCCGCCGGATCGAATTGAAAGAGGCATGTAGCTAAGGTAGCGTTCCTCCATGTTGCTTCGCGTCGCTCACGAGACTTGCCGCGGCTATATCCGCCATGCTCCCTTCGGCCTCGGCCGGGAATGGCTCTGGCGTGCCGTCTGCCGGCCGTACTTGAATTGGCGACCGTTCAGGGCGGTGAAGCCGGCTGCCTTCGGCGGCAGGTTCGTCTGCGACGTTCCGGACATGGTTCAGGCCCATATCTATTATTTCGGACGGTGGGAGCCGAATCTCACCGCCTTCATGCAGCGCCGGCTTGAGCCCGGCGACACCTTCATCGATGTGGGCGCGAATATCGGCTATTTTTCGCTGCTCGGGTCTCGCCTGGTCGGGGATCGGGGGCGGGTGGTTTCCATCGAGGCGTCGCCCAGCATCTTCCGACAATTCACCTCGAACATCGAGCGCAACGGCGCCGCCAACATACGGGCGCTGAACGTGGCTGCGTCGGATCGGCACGGCACGCTCGATCTCTATCGGGGCGAGGTCGGCAACCAAGGCTCGACGAGCCTGGCCAAGACCGAGACGGCCGTGAAGGAAGCGACCGTTCCGGCGGTTCCGTTCGACGAGGCGCTCTCGCCGCAGGAACTCGCCGACGCTCGGGTCATCAAGATCGATATCGAAGGGGCCGAGCCACCGGTCTTGGCCCGCATCCTCGATCGCATCGCCGATTTTCGCCAAGACGTCGAGATCGTCGCCGAGATGACCCCGGACGGGCCGCGAACCGCGGAGCTTCTGCAGCAATTCGCGGCAGCCGGTTTCAATTGTTACCGTCTCACCAATGAATTCTCGATCGAGCGCTATCTCGGCCATGCCGCCGCGATGCCGCCCATCCGGATCAAGGGGCCGATCACGGAGCGCGAGGACGTGATCTTTTCCCGGCAGGATGCGGCGCATCTATAGCTGACGAACCCCGGATCCCGCGGATCTTCCGGCGCAACATCCGCACAGGGCCTGTTTCAGCCGGGCGGAATTGTGTATCCGGTATCTGACACACATGCCGAGGCAGGTCAGAGATCACGATACCCGACGAGCTCGAAACCCGTGCCGCCGCACTGCTGGCAGGCGATCGCCGCGCGTTGGCGCGGGCCATCACGCTGGTCGAATCGACGCGCGAGGAGCATCGCCTTCTCGCCGAGACGCTGGTCGAATGCCTGCTGCCGGCGACGGGCCGGTCGATCCGCATCGGCATATCGGGCGTCCCGGGTGTCGGCAAATCGACCTTCATCGAGGCGTTCGGGCTGCATCTGATCGCGGCCGGCCGGCGCGTCGCCGTGCTCGCGGTCGATCCGTCCTCGAAGCGGACCGGCGGCTCGATCCTGGGCGACAAGACGCGCATGACCGAGCTCTCGCGCGCCGAGGCCGCGTTCATCCGGCCGTCACCCACCGGCGGTACCCTCGGCGGGGTCGCGCGCCGCACGCGCGAGGCGATCCTGCTGTGCGAGGCGGCGGGTTTCGACCTGATCATCGTCGAGACGGTCGGGGTGGGGCAGTCCGAAACGGCGGTCGCCGACATGGTCGACCTCTTCTGCCTGATGCTGCTGCCTTCCGCCGGCGACGAATTGCAGGGAATCAAGAAGGGCATCGTCGAGCTGGCCGAGTTGCTCGTCGTCAACAAGGCCGACGGCGCCACCCGGCCGGGAGCGCTGCAGGCCGTCGCCGACTACAGCTCGGCGCTCCGCCTGCTCCGGCCGCTGACCCATCTGTGGCAGCCTGAAGTGCTGGCGGTCTCGTCGGTCACGGGCGAGGGGCTGGACAAGGTCTGGGCGGCGATCGGGCGCCATGAGCAGGCCTTGACGGAGTCGGGCGAGAAGGCGGCGCGTCGCGCGGCCCAGGCCCAGGCGGCGCTCTGGGCCGATCTCGGCGGCGGGCTGATCGCCAGCCTGCGCCGCCGGCCCGATATCGCTCGTGACATTCCCGGCATCGAGGCGGCGGTGCGCGCCGGCACCATGACGCCGATGGCCGGCGCACGCCGGCTGCTCGCTTTGTTCATGGGTGAGGGCGGCCGATCCGCTTGACGGAAGGCGCCGGCTCGCGTAGAACCCCGCACCTTGCTGCGGCCGTCCGGTGCGCGGGCAACGATCTATTTTTGCGAACGAGTACCGTCATGGCCAGAAAGTGCGAGATTACCGGCAAGGGCGTGCAGACTGGCAACAATGTCAGCCATGCCAACAACAAGACGCGCCGCCGCTTCATGCCGAACCTGCAGCTCACCTCGCTGCTGTCGGATACGCTTGGCTTCGCCGTCCGCATGCGCCTTTCCACCAAGGCGATCCGGACCGTCGAGCATAATGGCGGCATCGATGCCTTCCTGATGTCGACGCCGATGTCCAAGCTGCCGGTCGAGGCGCAGAAGCTGAAGAAGCAGATCGAAGCCGCCGCCGCGAAGAAGGCCGCCAAGGCGGCCTGATACCGGGCCGAGGGGTTGCCTCGCGCGCGATACTTCGGTAAGCCGATGCCATGACGAGGCGAGTCGAGGCATGAGCGATCTGGTTCACGGCGGCATGTTCACCGTGATGGTCGTCCGTGTCGACGATCCGAACGATCCCAATTTCGAAAGCCGTCTGGCGGAGCAAGTCGCGCGCAGCCCGGCCTTTTTCGCCAATGCGCCGGTCGTCCTCGACATCAAGCAGTGCAGTGGCCTCGCCACTGTCGATGCCTTCAGCAAGCTCAGGCAAATGTTCAAACGCCAGCATCTGGTCGCGGTTGGCGTGCAGAACGCCAACGCCACGCAGATCCGCGCGGCGATGAATGCCGACCTCGCGGCCTTTCCTGCCGCCGGGGGGCGCCGACCTGAGGCGCCGGCCGCCGCCGAGTCGGCGCCGCCACCCCCGCCGCCGCCGCGAGTCGCGGGGCAAGTGATCGCCGCCGCGACTCGGCCCAAGATCGTAACCTTGCCGGTCCGATCCGGGACGCAGATCTACGCCCGGGGCAGCGATCTCATTGTTCTCAACGCGGTAAGCGCCGGTGCCGAGGTCATCGCCGATGGCCATGTCCATATCTACGGTCCGTTGCGGGGCCGCGCCATCGCCGGCGCCAGCGGCGATACCGAGGCGCGAATCTTCGCCGGCCGGCTCGAAGCGGAACTGCTTTGCGTGGCAGGGCACTATCTGGTGAGCGAGGCTATTGCGCCTGAGTTTCGGGGGCAGTCCGTTCAGGTCTCGCTGGTTGAGGATCGGCTGGAGATCTCATCGACCTGACGATTCAGCCATTGCCCGAATGTATTAAATTCGTCAAATTCAGGTCGTAAGTGCGCACAATTTGTGGCTCTCGACCACCTTCCCCGCTATAGTTTGATTCGGCAAGGGCTGATGCGCAGAATTGCGCCGGATAGCGGGGCGGGGTAATCCCACCCATTAGGCGGGACCGCTTTCTCGAGGAGGGCTTGTTGGCCAAGGTCATTACCATTACGTCCGGCAAGGGCGGCGTCGGCAAGACCACCACATCGGCGGCGTTCGCCACCGGCCTTGCCCAGCGCGGGCACAAGACGGTCGTCATCGATTTCGATGTGGGGCTGCGCAATCTCGATCTGATCATGGGCGTCGAGCGGCGGGTCGTGTTCGACTTCATCAACGTCATCAATGGCGACGCCAACCTCAATCAGGCGCTCATCAAGGATAAGCGGGTCGATAACCTCTATATCTTCCCGACCTCCCAGACGCGCGACAAGGACGCGCTGCGCAAGGAGGGCGTGGACCGCGTCATGGCGGAGCTGCGCGACAAGTTCGACTACGTCATCTGCGACAGCCCCGCCGGCATCGAGCATGGCGCGCTCACGGCGCTCTATCACGCCGATGCCGCGGTGATCGTGACCAATCCCGAAGTCTCGTCGGTGCGCGACAGCGACCGTATCCTCGGTATGCTGGCGTCCAAATCGCGCCGGGCCGAGCGCAACGAGAAGCCGGTCGAGGAATATCTCCTGCTCACGCGCTATTCGCCCGATCGCGTGACTAAGGGCGAGATGCTGTCGATTTCCGACGTTCAAGAGATTCTGTCGGTGACGCTGATCGGCGTCATCCCGGAATCCGAGGCGGTGCTGAAGGCGTCGAATACCGGCACGCCGGTCATCCTCGACATCGAAAGCAGTGCCGGCCGTGCCTATGAGGATGCAGTCGCACGTTTCCTGGGCGAGCAGCGCGAGATGCGCTTTCTCAAAACCGAGCGGAAGAGCCTGTTCCGCAGCCTGTTCGGAAAAGCGTGATGAGCCTGCTAAACCTTCTCTTTGGCAAGCGTCAGCAAAGCGCTTCGGTTGCCAAGGAGCGTCTGCAGATCGTTCTTGCCCATGAGCGCGCAAGCCGCAACGCGCCCGAATTCCTGCCGCTCCTCCAGAAGGAGGTGCTGGCCGTGGTCGGGAAATATCTCGATGTGGCCGACGATATGATCAAGGTTCATCTGCAGAAGTCCGGCGAGACGACCGTGCTCGAGATTAATGTCGAGATGGACAAGGCGCGCGCCAAGGCCCTGCCGAAGGATGTCGGCAAGGGCAAGCCGGTGACCGCCAAGGGGCAGCTCTGACTCAGGCCGGCACCGTTCCCGAGGCCCCGTCGGGCGCGGAAGGAACGGCGGGCGATCGGCTGCAGGCGCGGCTGCTCAGGGGGTTCTATGCGCTGACCGGCGCTCTGCCGCTTTGGCTCGCTTCCGGCATCGGCGGCGCCGTCGCCCGCACCATCGGGCCGCGTCTCGGCATCACCCGGCGAGCGGACCGCAATATCCGGCGCGCCATGCCCGAGCTGAGCGCCGCCGAGCGCGCCCGCATCATCCGCGGCATGTGGGACAATCTCGGCCGGGTGATGGCGGAATATGGCCATCTTGCCCGCATCAGTTGCTTCGGGCCGGATGCGCGGGCTGAGGTCGTGGGCACAGACCATGTCGATCGTGCTGTCGCGCGCGGCAAGCCGATCATTTTCTTCTCCGGCCATTTCGGCAATTGGGAGATGGCGGCGATCGCCGGTGTCCAGTATGGGCTGGACGTGGTCGAGGTCTATCGGGCCGCCAACAATCCGGCGACCGAGGCGGTCATGCTGGCCCTGCGCCGCTCGCTCGGGGTCGAGCCGGTGTCGAAGGGCGCTTCCGGCGCCCGACGGATCATCGCCGCCATCCGGGCCGGCCGGACGGTCGGCATGCTGGTCGATCAGAAGATGAATGACGGCATTCCGGTGCCGTTCTTCGGGCGAGATGCCATGACCGCGCCGGCCATCGCCGAGTTCGCGCTCCGCTACGATTGCACGCTGCTGCCGGTTCTGGTGGAACGCGTCGCCGGCGCCCGCTTCCGCGTGCTGGTCGAACCGCCGGTCGAGGTGAGGAGGACGGGCGACCGGCGGGCCGACACGCACACCATCATGGTCGAGGTCAATCGGCTGCTGGAAAGCTGGGTGCGCGCGCGTCCGGAGCAATGGTTCTGGCTGCACCGGCGCTGGCCGGACTCATAAAGACGAGGCCCGACGCCGTGCGCCGGGCCCCGCAATATCTTCAGGCCGTCGCCGTATTACTGCGCCGTGGCGCCGCTCTGCGGATGGGCCTGTTCCATCAGCGTGCGCTCCTGCTCGTGCAGTGAGGTGAGCTGCTGATGAAGCTGTGCCGCCTGGGCGATCTGCGCCGGGGTCAGGACGGCGCGGATCTGGATCGCCGTGTTCAGGCGGGCCGCGTCGATCTGGTCGCGCAGCGCCGAGGCCTGCTGCTGCAGCGTGGTGAGCTGGCCGGAATTGATGGCGCCGGTGCCTTCAAGCTGCTCCCGGATCTGCGTGTGCAGAGCGCGGAGCTGCTGAGCCGTCGGCTTCATCTGGGTCCGGCTGGCCTTGACGATCTCGTGAATCTGGGTCTGCTGGGCATCGGTCAGCGTGATGCCGTGCAGAAAGGCGAGCTCGCCCCGCGGGCCGCCATGATGATGCCAGCCACCCGGGCCGGGGCCAGGGCCTTGCTCCTGAGCCGCGGCGGCCATCGAGAGGAGCGCTGCGCAGAAGGCGACGGTGAGCGTTTTCTTGCCGAACATGGTCTATCCCTTGCGATTGAGGCCGAAACCCTAACCGCCGATTATTTCAGCAATATTCGCCTTGGTGCGCGACGAGGTAACAGGAGGTTTCAACGTTCAGATCGACTCGACGATCACGAGGTCTGCGAAGCCGAGGCGATCTGTTCGGTCCGCTGCTGCAGCGTTGCGAGCAGGCCGTCGAAGCCGTCATGCTGGTACACGGCGGAGAACTCCGAGCGGCGCGTCGCCAGCTCGCTGATCGTGCCGGTCAGGAATACGTCCACGACCTGCCATTGGCCGTTATTCTGCCGGGTCACATAGTTGAGGGCGATCGGATCACCGTCCGACTTGATCAGGCGCGTCTCGACCAAGGTCGAGGAACCGAGCGGCCGAGTGCCGGTCGTCTCGAACTTCTCGCCCGAATAACCGTCGAAGCGGTGGGCGTAGGTCGCGGTGACGAAATCGCCGAACGCGCCGACGAGGCGGGCCTGCTGGTCCTTGGTCAGGCTGGGCCAGGCGGTGCCGACCGCGATCCGGGTCATATAGGAGATGTCGAAGGTCTGGGCGACGACAGGGGCCAAGCGCGCATAGCGGCCGCTATAGCCGAGCTGACGGGCATGCTGCATCACATCGAGCAGCGTCTGATCGAGGGTGGAAATGACATTGGCCGGCTCGGCCGCGATCTCGGCCGCCTGGGACGGCGTTCCGCTTACCAGCGCCGCCGCGATCGCGGCGGCAGCTATGCCATGGCGCAGCCAGGCGTTGTTGTGCCAAACAGACATCAACGGCTCCCCTAAATACGTAACCTGCAAGATGAACAAGTTCGGTTCATCCGACGAAAGAGTTACGATTGCTTGAACGCGGTAAGATGTTGGGCGCATCTAACGCCCGGTTCACGGCTACATATAGGCACGGGTGGCGTGATGAATAGTGATGATCCGATGCGGAGCCGTGTCAGTTTCGCAACGCAGCTTCCCAAGCTGCCGGCGCTGAAAGTCGAAGACTGTTGCATATAGCTGACGGGGCCTTTGCGTTTCCAACCGCGAGCCGCTTACAGTACCGGCCTCTTATCGCTTTCGAGTCGAAGCCGGACGATGCCCCCAGCCGATCTATTCCCCCCCATCGAGCCGTTCAGGTCTGGCCGGCTCCCCGTCGATGCGACCCATACGCTCTATTGGGAGGAAAGCGGTAATCCGCAGGGCGTGCCGGTAATCTTCCTGCATGGCGGCCCCGGTTCGGGGGCGACACCGACCCATCGCCGATTCTTCGATCCGTCCTTCTATCGCATCGTCGTCTTCGATCAGCGCGGCGCTGGCCGGTCGACGCCGCTCGCCTCGATCCAGAACAATACGACCGGCCATCTGGTGGAGGATCTGGAGAGTCTCCGCCGCCATCTCGGCATCGAACGCTGGCTCGTCTTCGGCGGCTCCTGGGGCTCGACGCTTGCCCTCGCTTATGGCGAGGCGCATCCCGAGCGCTGCCTCGGCTTCGTGCTGCGCGGCATCTTCCTGTGCCGGGCGAGCGAGGTGGATTGGTTTCTCCACGGCATGCGCTTCTATTTCCCGGAGGCATGGCGTTCCTTTACCGAACATTTGCCGGCAAACGAGCGCAGCGATCTGCTCGGCAATTACTATCGGCGGCTGACCGATCCGGATCCGCGCGTCCATATGCCGGCTGCCCGCGCCTGGAGCGTCTATGAAGGCGCCTGTTCGACGCTCCTGCCCAGTCCCGAGACCGTCTCGGCCTTCGGCGAGGACCGCATGGCGCTCAGCCTGGCGCGAATCGAGGCGCATTTCATGAAGCATGCCGGCTTCATGCCCGAGGCCGATCTGCTCAACAATATCGGCCGGCTGCGGCGCCATCCGGCCATCATCGTGCAAGGGCGTTACGACACGGTCTGCCCGATCGTCACCGCGGACGAGCTCGTCCGCGCCTGGCCCGAGGCGGAATACGCCGTCGTGCGCGATGCCGGCCATTCGGCGATGGAGCCCGGCATCCGTCTTCAGCTTCTGGCCGCGGTCGACCGCATGAAGCATCTCGTGCAACGGTAACACGCTGTCTTTGCCCCACACCTGGGGCGATCTTGTTCTAGGCGCGGGCGGCCGGCTCTTCTAAGGTGGCGCCGACAATTTGCGAAGGGAGACGTTTTTTGACCAGATTCGGGATCATCGCGGGCTTGTTTGCCGCCGCGGTCTCCGCCGCCCCCTTGGCGGCGGGCGCACAGACCATCAGCCTGAGCAGCAACGAGCCGGCGCAGCTCGAGCTGGGCGGCGGCGGCTACGATATCGACCATAACAATACCGCCGGCGTGTTCCGTGGCGAATATCGCTTCGCCAGCAAGCTCTGGGTCCTCCGGCCGCTGCTCGGCGAGGAAGTCACGACCGACGGTGCCAGCTATACCTATGGCGGCTTCGGCCTCGACATCTTCATCGGCGACCATTGGGTATTGACGCCGAACGAAGCGGTGGGCTTCTGGGCGCGCGGCGACAAGGATTCGAAGAATCTGGGTTCCTGGGTCGAGTTCCGCAGCGGCGCCGAGCTCGCCTATCGCCTCGACGACGATTCGCGGGTCGGCTTGAGCTTCCACCATATATCCAATGCCGGTCTCACGCGCCGCAATCCCGGCGAGGAAGAGCTCCTGATCAACTACTCCCTGCCTCTGCCGGGCCTGCCCTGATCTTCTACAGATAGTGCAATAGCAGGCGCGCGGCCGCGCCGATCAGGACGAGCATCGTTAGCACGATGCCCGCGGCGCGGCCGGCGCTGGTGCCCTCGGAAGTGCTGAGGCCCCAGGCATGGGCAAGCCGGCCGAGAATGAGGGCGATGCCGAGCCCGTGCAATGTCGTCGATGCGGCGCCGTTAAGCTCGCAGAGCAGCAGCAGGATCAGCGCCAGCGGCACATATTCGATAAAATTGCCGTGGGCGCGCATGGCGCGCTCCAACGACGGATGCCCGCCGCTGCCGACCCCGACTTTGAGCCTGTTGCGCAGCAGGATGACGCGGAAAGTCAGGATCACCAGGATGAAGGTGATAAGCGCCGCATAGAGCGGCACGATGGTCGGCACCACGGGCGTTTCCCCTTTATGTTTCTGCTTCCACCGCTTATGTGCTCGGCGGTTGTGTCTTCAGGCACGATTTTCCATCGCTCGGGCCCCCGAGTGGCGGCGGTCGGATCAGATGCAGATCACCTCGGATGAATCGATCGGTTCGGCCGACGCGTTTATCAGTCCGGCGACCAGAATGCGGTTGGCGGTATCGATCAGGCGCCGATAGCTCGGATCGTCGACGTGACGCTTCAGCTGATTGTCGAGAATCAGATGGGCGATGCCGTGCATTAGGGCCCAGACCGTCAAGGTCGCCAGCACCGTCGGAACCTGGGGGCTGAGGGCCGCGATCTTGCGCTCAAGGGATTCGAAAGCCCGCTCCGCAACGGCGTGAAGCGCCGGATGCGAGCCCTTCTGAATCTCGTCGCTGAACATCAGCTGATAGATGCCGCGATGTTCGAGCGCGAAATCGATGTAGCCGCGCCCGCATGCGGCCAGGCTCTTGGCCGGGTCGGACTCGTTCGTGAGCTTCGACATGCCTTCGAACAGCATCTCGAAGCCGTGCGCGGCGACGGCCGCCAGCAGGGCCTCGCGTGTGGGGAAATGCCGGTAGGGCGCATTGTGGGAAACGCCGACGATGCGGGCGACCTCGCGCAGGCTGACAGCCGCGGGACCGCAATCGGCGACGAGCTGAGCGGCTGCGTCGACGAGGGCGCGTTGCAAGTCGCCATGATGGTAGGGAGCGTCCGCCTTCTTATTTTCTAATGTTGACATCGCCTACATCATTTCTTATGTTGTTACTGTCAACTTCACTGATTGCTGCCGTTCTGTCAACGACCGCCACGGGCAAAAGACCTCGAAAAAAGTTTCGCCCGCATGTTGACAACGCCTACATAGCATCATATGTTGATGCTGCCAACATGGAAGGGCCGATTGCCGGTCCGAACCGCCAGGGAGGATCAAATGACTGCTTTCGGTGTCCTGTTCCTCGTTGCGACCATTGCCGCCACCTTCTACTTCACCCCGGCGCGCTGATCGCTCGTCTCTCTTTTTGCCCAAATGTTGACATCCCCCACATTTGGTACGTGAATTCAGGAGCGTGAGATGATCTTGTTCGGCGTTGTATTCCTGGCCAGCGTGATCGCGATCGCCGTCTATCTGACCCCCGGCGAGGAGCGGCCGAGTCCCCGTGCCGACAAGGTGCCCGCAGCCAGCTATGGCTGGGCGGAAGATAAGCAAACCGCGCGTCCCGCCTCATTCTCGGCCCGTCTCTGCGCAGCACTCGCCCGGACAGCGCCGTCCGCATAGCGGATATATGCCCGCTTCCCCTGGCAAATAGCGGCGCGCTGGGGGATCATTCGCTTCCCGATCCCGGACCGTGGAAGCCGCCATGCCGCCTTATCGTTCCCGCACCACCACCCACGGCCGCAACATGGCCGGCGCTCGCGGCCTTTGGCGCGCCACCGGCATGACGGACGATGATTTCGGCAAGCCGATCATCGCCGTCGCCAATTCCTTCACGCAGTTCGTGCCGGGCCACGTTCATCTCAAGGATCTGGGCCAGCTGGTCGCGCGCGAGATCGAGGCGGCGGGCGGCGTCGCCAAGGAATTCAATACTATCGCCATCGATGACGGCATCGCCATGGGGCATGACGGCATGCTCTACAGCCTGCCCTCGCGCGAGCTCATCGCCGATGCCGTCGAATATATGGTCAACGGCCATTGCGCCGACGCGCTCGTCTGCATCTCCAATTGCGACAAGATCACCCCCGGCATGCTGATGGCGGCGCTGCGCCTCAACATTCCGACCATCTTCGTCTCCGGCGGCCCGATGGAGGCCGGCAAGGTCAAGCACGGCACCGGCACGCGCGCGGTCGACCTCATCACCGCGATGATCGCCGCGGCCGACCCGACCGTGAGCGACGAGGAAGCGCTCGCGGTCGAGCGCTCGGCCTGCCCGACCTGCGGTTCCTGCTCGGGCATGTTCACCGCCAATTCGATGAACTGCCTGACCGAGGCGCTGGGGCTGGCGTTGCCCGGCAACGGCACGGTGGTCGCGACCCATGCCGATCGGCGGCGCCTCTTCGTCGAGGCCGGCTGGGCCATCGTCGATCTGGCCCGGCGCTGGTACGAGCAGGACGACCCGACGGCGCTGCCGCGCGGCATCGCGACCTTCGCGGCCTTCGAGAATGCCATGACGCTTGATATCGCCATGGGCGGCTCGACCAATACCGTGCTGCATCTGCTGGCCGCGTCCGAGGAAGGCGAGGTCGGCTTCACCCTCGCCGATATCGACCGGCTGTCGCGCCGCGTGCCCAACCTCTGCAAAGTGGCGCCCTCGGTCGCCGATGTGCATGTCGAGGACGTTCATCGCGCCGGCGGCATCATGGGCATTCTGGGCGAGCTCGATCGCGCCGGCCTCATCCATCGCGACGTGCCGATGGTGCATGCGCCTTCGCTCGGCGATGCGCTCGCACGCTGGGACGTGGCGCAGGCTGGTGATGACGGCGCGGTCGCGACCTTCTTCCGGGCGGGACCCGGCGGCGTGCGCACGACCGAGGCGTTCAGCCAGGACAAGCGATATGAATCGCTCGATCTCGACCGCACGGTCGGTGTCATCCGCGATGTGGAGCATGCCTTCAGCCAGGATGGCGGCCTCGCCGTGCTCCATGGCAACATCGCGCTCGACGGCTCGATCGTGAAGACGGCTGGCGTCGATCCGAGCCTGCTCACCTTCGCCGGCCCGGCGCGGATCTTCGAAAGCCAGGACGCGGCGGTCGAGGCGATCCTGGGCGACCGGGTCGAGCCGGGCGATGTCGTGCTGATCCGCTACGAAGGGCCGAAGGGCGGCCCAGGCATGCAGGAGATGCTCTATCCGACCAGCTATCTGAAATCGAAAGGCCTCGGCAAGCTGTGCGCGCTCGTCACCGACGGCCGCTTTTCCGGCGGCAGCTCGGGCCTGTCGATCGGCCATATCTCGCCGGAGGCGGCCGAGGGCGGCGCCATCGGGCTGGTCGAGGAAGGCGATCGGATCGTCATCGACATTCCTGCCCGCTCGATCCGCGTTGATACCGACGACGCGGTGATGGTGGCGCGCCGGGCGAAGATGGAGGCGCGTGGCGCCGCTGCCTGGAAGCCGGAGCGCGAACGCACCGTGTCGCAGGCACTCAGAGCCTATGCGGCGCTGACGACCAGCGCCTCGCGCGGCGCCGTCCGGGATGTGGACCAGCTCTAGCCATATAAGATAGAGCAAGATTCAGATTTTAGGCCGAACAGGCCTAAAATCATCTTGCTCTAATCAGCGTGAGTGCCAGAGACCCTGCTTCAGGTTTCTGGCGATGCTCTCGGCGCCGACATAGTCGTAGCTCTGGCCGGTATCGGCCAAGGCCAGGCCGGTGCTGATGAGATAGCCGCCGAGATCGACGCCGTTGGCGTCGAGACAGATGGCGTAGGCGACGACGATGCCCGGCTTGACGTTGGGTACATGGCAGGAGACCTGTCCGGTAGCACCCAGCTGCTTCGCCAGCGCATGCTGTGCCGCCACGCCGCAATTGCTGTCCTCGCCATTGCCGCAATGGTCTCCGGCCCCCGGCAACTTGATGCCGAAAAGCTGCACGGAGGTCGTGCCGACCTGCATCGCGACGCCGCCGGTCGGCGTGGCCTTGCCGGAAAATTGCCTGGGTGCCGATGGCGGCGGCGCGGCGGAGGGGCCGAGCGCCACTTCCGGCGATTGGCCGACGGTTCGGCCGCCATGGCTCAGATCGAGCGGTCGGCCCGGCGGCGGCTCGGGCGTACGGTCGACCGGCACCTCATGGATCGGATGGTTGCCGATCGGGACCTCCGGCACGGGTGGCAGCGGCGGCTCCGCAGGCGGTGCTTCGGCCGTCTGCGCTGGCGGCGCCTCAGTGCCGGGGGGCGCTGCTCCGGTCGGCGGCTGGGCATCGGGCGGTGGTGCCGGCGCTGGTGCTACTTCCTGCACCGGCGCCGGTACCGGCGTGGGAGCGGGCCGGTTTGTCATGACCCAGCGGCCGAGGAGAGCGGCGGCGACGAGCGCGGCCAGCAGAAGGGGAAGACGGAGGCTCTTTCGCATAACGCGGCACACTATAGTCAAAGCTCGGAATTGACGGTGCTTTTTCGCCGCTCCGTCGTCCGATGCGATCAGGCCGATCCGGCCTGATCGCTGAATCGGTCTCTCATATCTTGAACTAGAGCAAGATTCGCCGACCAGGTCGATGCGACCTGGTCGGACCTTGCTCTGATGACGTGCCTCCGGTCGTGCGCGTCACAGGTCCTGCGGATTGCCATGCAGGATGGTGAAGGCGCCGCTCGACTGCCCGTTCGGCTCGTAGAACACGATCTGCGGGCCGATCTGATAAAAGGCGTAGCAGTGCTCGGCGCCGTTGCCGACCTTGCGGTACAGCGTGCACAGCCGGCCATCGTCGCGGGCGTGCCAGGTGCCGTTATCCTCGAACGAGCCCTGGCGGAAATGCACCGTTCCCGAGGGATCGAAGAAGGCGAAATAAGGTTCGCCGGTTTCGCCGATGCCGGAAATGGTGCTGCCCGACACCAACGCCTGGTCCTGGGCGGCCGAGAGGGGCGGGCTGGTCGGGGCGGAAGGCGGCAGCGCGCCGGCGAGCGGCGGCGCCGGCGGCGGCGGCTCGTACCGGCTGGCGCAGGCGACGAGCGTCGCGGCAGCGAGCAAGGTCAGGCCGGCGCGGACGGGACGCATGAAACCATCCATCTGGCTCTCCTTCATGGGATCGGTCTGCGCAGCGGTCAACGTCCGGTTTTGCCGCCCGTTCCCCGGCAGGTCTGTTTCGGTATAAAGATAAGGAATGTTTCAAGGCATCTGAGCGATAGTACAAGACCGGCACGAGCCGGCATGTGGGAGGCGGTATGGCGAATCAGATACGGGCGGCAAGAACCTTGAGTGCGCTGACGGGCGCTGGCGCCGAGATCGTCGATACCGCGCGGAAGCTGGGGGAAAGCGCCGTCGCCGCCGGAACCGTCATCGGACATCGCGTGGCGATGGGCGCACAGGCGCTGCACGACCCCGCCAGCCTCGATGCCGAGGAGATGATGCGGATGGGGGCCGAGAAGCTCGAGGCCTTCGGCGCCTCGTCCAGTGCCGCGTTCGAAGATTTGCAGGGCATCCACCGCGAGCTTGCGAGCTATGCGACGCGGCAGGCGGTTTCCTCGATGCGTGCCGTCTTCGACGTCGTGACCGCGCGCGATCCGCTGAGCGCGTTCGCGGCGCAGCATCGCTGGCTTGTCGAGGGCTGGGCCCGCGGTACCGATCACGCTGCCCGCCTCACCGCCCTGTCGGCGGGCCTCTCCGCTGCGGCCGTGGCGCCGGTTCATAAAACAGTCACCGGGAACGCACGACGCCTGTCGCGCGGCAAAAAGTAGGATTCGGCACGCGGACTTGCATTCTTGGAATGCCCGACGACATGGAATGGTCTACAAGGCTGTCACCCGGCGCAAATGTGCTAAGGTGAGAGCTGAGGTAAGAGCAGGAATCGAGAGATGGGCAGCTTTAGTATCTATCATATGCTGATCTTGCTGGTGATCGTCGTGCTCGTCTTCGGCACGCGTCGGCTGCCGAGCGTCATGGGCGATTTCGCCAAGGGCATCAAGGAATTCAAGTCCGGCATGCGGGACGAAACCAAGCCGGCGGAGCCTTCGACCCTGGCCCAGGCGGCGCCGAATCAGCCGGTGCCCGGCAACAGCGACGCGGTCATGAGCGACCGCAAGGTCGGCTGAGCGGAGATTTGCCGGCGCTGACGCCGCTCGTCGCGGCGCTGCCGGCGTCGATCCCGTTCGTCGCACCCGAGGCGTTGGAGCGGCGGACCGGCAAGCCTCTCGCCGTCCGGCTTGGCGCCAACGAAAGCCTGTTCGGCGCCTCGCCCAAGGCCATTGAGGCGATGCGGCGTGCCGCCCCCGAGGTCCAGCTCTATGGCGATCCGGACGGTTTCGAGCTGCGCGCCGCCTTGGCGCGGCATCATGGGCTGACGCTCGACCATATCGTGCTCGGTTGCGGCATCGACGAACTCTTCCAGATGCTGGCTCATTGTTATCTGGCGCCCGGCCAGGTCGTGGTCATGTCCGACGGTGCCTATCCCACCTTCGCCTATTCGGTTCGCGGCGTCGGCGGCGAGATCCGCACCGTTCCTTATCGTGACGACCGCAACGACTGGCCGGCCCTGGTCGAGCTGGCGCGGCGGGAGCAGGCGAAGCTGCTCTTCATCGCCAATCCGGACAATCCTTCGGGCAGCTGGCTCGGCGCCGAGGAGCAGCGGCAACTACTCGACCGCCTGCCGCCCGGGTGCCTGCTGGTGCTCGACGAGGCCTATGCCGAGTTCGCGCCGCCGGGGTCGCTGGTCGAGGTCGCCGGGGACGATCCGCGCATCATCCGCTTCCGCACCTTTTCCAAGGCGCGCGGCCTCGCCGGCATGCGCGTGGGCTATGTGCTGGGAGCACCTGATCTGGTGCGGCCCTTCGACCGCATCCGCACGCAGTTCGCCGTCGGCCGAATGGCGCAGGCCGCGGCCATGGCCGCTCTCGCCGACACCGACCATGTCGCCAGCGTGGTCGCCGCGGTCGAGGCGGGCAAGCGCGACTATGCTGCGCTTGCGGCGGAACATGGTTTCGCGGCGCTGCCATCAGCCACCAACTTCGTCGCCATCGATGTCGGCTCCGTCGAGCGCGCCAAGGCGATCTTGACCGCGCTCGTCGAACGCGAAGGCGTCTTCATCCGCATGCCGGGTGCGGCACCGCTCAATCGCTGCATCCGCGTCACGGTCGGCAGGCCCGAGGATCGGCTGGCCTTCGCCGAGGCGTTCGGCCGGGTGGTGCGTGATCTGGGTTAAGTTTCCAGCGCCGGCATGAGGTGCCGATCCAGGTAATCCCGCGTCGCCTGGAAGGTCCGTTTCCAGGATTGGTGCCGCAGCAGAAAATGAACCTCGTCGGGGATCATCAGTTGATCGACGGGGATGCCGCGCGCCCGAAGCTTGGCCGCTAGCTCGATCGTCTGCGGCAGCAGGAAGTCGCCGTCGCCGATGATCAGAAGAACCGGTGCCTTCCAACTGTCGAGATGGGCGATCGCGGAGGATTCGTAGGCCAGCTTGAGGGCTGCCGGATCGCCGAGTTCCTTGCCGTAATAGATGCTCATATCGTGCACGCCGGCATAGTCGACGCCGGCGACGAAGAATTCGGGCGCCCTGGCCATGCCCAGCGACGCCATCCGCCCGCCATAGCTGCCGCCCCAGATGCCGAGCCGCGCGGCATCGACCTCGGGGCGCTGGCGAAGATAGCTCGCGGCGCCGATGATGTCGTTCAGCTCGCTGGCGCCCGTGGTGCCGAAGCCGTGCGCCTCGCGGAAATCCAGGCCATAGCCGGCCCCGCCGCGGAAATTGACGGACAAGACGACGTAGCCGCCGGCGGCGAGGAACTGATTCGCCTCGTAAAGATGAGAATGCGTCTCGAACGAGTCCCAGGCAGCGAAAGCCTGCCGGTTGGTCGGACCGCCATGGAAGAAGAGGAGCCCGGGCGCGCCCGCCTTCACGCCATGGGGTATGAAGAGCTGGCCGTGAACCGTCCGTCCGTCCGCCGCCTGGAAGGTGACCAGCTCCGGTTCGACTAATTCCGCGGACGGGAAATCGGCCGGCATCGCCTGCGGGGAGAGCTCCGTCACCATCTCGCCCGCGATCAGGACGGGTCGCAGTGGAACGCGCGCCTCGCCCTTCACGGCGAAAAGCGCGCCAGTCTCGCCGATAACCGGGAAATCTTCGATCCCGGCGCCTGAGGTCAATTGCCGGGGCGCCTCGCCATCGATCGGCACCTCCCAGAGATGGCGCCGGTCGAGATCCCCCTCATTGCCGGCGTAGATGATGCGCCCGCGCTCGGGCGTAAGCACGGCCGCGAAGATTTCCGACTGGCCGGGAGTGAGGAGACGCGCGTCGCCGCCTTCGGCCGAAACGGCATAGAGCCGGACCCACCCGGTCACTTCCCACGGGAAGATCAATCGATCGCCGGCGCCCCAGAGCAGGCTGACGGCACTGTTGAACAGCTCCCGGAAGCAGCTCCCGATGCCGGGTTTCGCGGCCCAGATCTTTCTTCCGGCACCGGTCGCGGCGTCGGCGATCCAGATTTCCCAGGGAATGCCCTCGCGATTCAGGCCCTGGACACGCTCCTGGCCGCTGGCGGCGCGGATGAAGGCGATCCGGCTCCCGTCCGGTGACCAGATCGGCATCTGATCCCTGTCGATGCCGGGCGACATCCAGGAAACGGACTGACGGGCATGGTCATAGACGCCGATCAGGCTATGCGTGCCGCGGAGGCTGACGAAGGCGAGGCGCTCGCCGCCGGGCGACCAGCTCAGCCCACTCACCCGCCCTCGATCGCGGAAAAGCGGAACGGCTTCCCCGCCGGCGATCGTGGCGATGAAGGGTTGTCCGTCCTTTAGAAAGACGATGATGTCGCCCTTGGGGCCGGGACAGCTCGAATATCCGGCGCCAAGACGTTTCAGCGCGCCGCCGCCGAGCGGGATCGCCCAGATCTCGCCGGCTTTAGGCCCGGCCGCCAGACTCAGCGGATTGACGGCATCCCGGCCGCCGCCGTCGCCGCCGCGCGTATAGACGAGCCACGCTCCGTCGCCGGACCAGCGCAGATCGGCGATATCCATGCCGTCGTCGCCGGCATAGGCGGTGACCCTGCGGGCCTGATAGCTCGCGGCCGACGACGGCTCGGCGACCCAGATGTTGCGGGCGCCGCGCTCATTATAGATCCAGGCGACCGCGCCGCCATGGGGCGCCGCCACCATGCCGTAGGGATAGGGCGCACCGGCGATCCGCTCGATCGAGAGGTCTTTGTACTGGGGCAATCGGAAAGCCTTCGATCAGTCAGCTATGCGGGCTCGAATAGGCGTCGAGAAAGCGCGGCAGCAGCTCGGCCATTGTCCCGGTCGAGCCGCCGGGGAACGGGCCGTCGGCGAAGCCCTTGTCAGCTAGGCGCCGCACCAGATCGCCGTCACGCGACAAAATATGGATGGGCACGTCATGCGATGCGCTCGCGGCACCGATGAGTGCGGGCGGCTGGTGGTCGCCCAGGATGATCACCAGCCCGTTGCCCTGGACCGCGCGCGGGATCCAGTTCTCGAGCGTCTTCAGGTCGTAGACGACCGATTTCCCGTAGGGTTCGGCCAGATTGCCCCAATCGGGCGGCGCCAGATGCTTGACCTCGGGATGGCTGGCGAAGGTGCCGGCATCGCTCCAATCCTCGACATAGGGCGGCACCGGCGCGAAGGGCAAGTGGCTCGACAGCAGCACGATCTGGATGAATCGCGGCTTCTGCGGCTCGCGCGGGAGATGCTCGACGACGCCGAGCGAGAATTGGTCGGGCAGGCCGAACCAGCCGAAGGACGGTCCCTCGTAACCGAAGGCGTCGGTGCCGATCATGCGGTCGAACCCCCAATAGGCGGCACTATCGAGCGGGGTCTTGAGGCCGGGCATCGCGTCGGTGGTGGCATATCCCGCCTGCTTCATCAGCCGCGGCCAGGTCGGCCGGTCGGTCGTGGTCTGCAGGGTGTAGCGAAGCTGGCTGTTGAGCCAGGTGCCGGAATCGACCGTGCCATGAGCGAGCCAGGAACCGCCGCCATAGGTCGGCGAGGCGATGCGCGCGGTCCGGAGCGTGAAGCCAGCCTGCGCCAGCGTGGTCCCGAACTGCTCCAGGGCCGGGGCCGCGGTCGCGCGCAGCGTCGGATCGTCGAGCAGCACCGCGCCATAGGATTCGAAGAAGATCAGATAGACGTCGTTGCCTGCGAGCCCTTTGAGATCGGCATCGGTCCGCGGGGCCGGTCCGAGCGCCTTGACGAAGGCGTCGTGCTCGCCGTGGCTGGCACGCCAATCATCCATGACGGCGCGGGTCTGGTGCTTAAGTGCTGCGAAGCTGTTGGTCGAGACGATCGGGCTGCGCGCGAGCACGAGGCCGAGCACGCAGATGACCAGCGCGGCTCCCGCGCGCCGCCGGTCGGCGAAGCCAACCTCGATCGCACCCAGCGCCCAGGCGGTGAGTGCGATCAGGATCAACGGTAGGGCGATGCCGCCGACGATTCCTGCGATGATCTGCCACGGGCTTGCCGCCCCGGCAAAGAGCGAGAAGACCGAGGTGACATGCCGCAGATCGGCGGCGAGATCGAGGTCGCGCCCCATCAGCGGCGGCCCTTCGGCATCGACCAGGTGCAGGATCGCGACCAGCAGCACCAGCACCGCCAGCAGCCACCGCAGGACACGCGGAAGGCGTCGTCCGGCCAGCGGCAGGATCGCCAGCGCGCCGGAAATGATGAGCACTTCCAAGGGAATATGATGATCGAGCACGGGCAGTCGCCCGATGGTTGGCGGTGCCGGCAGGAACAGGAGGAAGAGAAAGACGAGCCCCGCGAGCAACCGAACCATGCGCTGCTTTCCTTGCTGCTATCGAAACTGGCGCGGAAATGGACGCCGCTTCTTGAGCGAGGTCAAGGCGCTGACCATATCAACGTTGTTCCGTGATGTCGGTGCGCAAGTGCGGCGTCCGGGTTGATGTGCTTCGGGCATCAGAAGGAGAGATGATGGACATTGAAAAGTTGACCGACAGGTCGAAGGGGTTCCTGCAGGCCGCGCAGGGACTGGCCCAGCGGAGCGGGCACCAGCGCCTAACCCCCGAACATCTTTTGAAGATTCTGCTGGATGACGAGGAAGGCCTCGCCGCCAATTTGATCCGCAGCGCCGGCGGACAGCCGGAGCTGGCTTTGGCCGCCGCCGAGGCGGCGCTCGCCAAGCAGCCCAAGATCGAAGGCTCCGGTGCCGGCCAGGTCTTCCTGGCGCCTGAGCTGGCGAAGGCGCTCGACAATGCCGAGACGCAGGCGAAGCAGGCGGGCGACAGCTTCGTCACCGCCGAGCGTATCCTGGTGGCGCTCGCTGTCACGCCGAGCCCCGCGGCGGACGCGCTCAAATCCGCCAATGTCACGCCGCAGAGCCTCAATCGCGCAATCAACGATCTGCGCAAGGGGCGCAAGGCCGATTCCGCATCGGCCGAGCAGAGCTACGACGCGCTGAAGAAATACGCCCGCGACCTGACGGAAGCGGCGCGCGACGGCAAGCTCGATCCGGTGATCGGCCGCGACGAGGAGATCCGCCGCACCATCCAGGTGCTGTCGCGCCGGACCAAGAACAATCCTGTGCTGATCGGCGAGCCCGGCGTCGGCAAGACCGCGATCGTCGAGGGGCTGGCGCAGCGCATCATCAAGGGCGACGTGCCGGAAAGCCTCAAGGACAAGAAGCTGATGGCGCTCGATCTCGGCGCCATGATCGCCGGCGCCAAATATCGCGGCGAGTTCGAGGAGCGCCTGAAGGCTGTGCTCGCCGAGATATCGGCCGAGGAAGGCAGGATCATCGTCTTCATCGACGAGCTCCATACGCTCGTCGGCGCCGGCAAGGCCGATGGCGCCATGGACGCGTCCAACATGCTGAAGCCGGCACTGGCCCGCGGCGAGCTACATTGCGTCGGCGCCACCACGCTTGAAGAGTACCGGCTCCATATCGAGAAGGATGCGGCCCTCGCCCGGCGTTTCCAGTCCGTGTTCGTGGCCGAGCCGACCGTGATCGACACGATTTCGATCCTGCGCGGTCTTAAGGAGAAGTACGAGCTGCATCACGGCGTGCGTATCACCGACGGCGCCATCGTCGCGGCGGCCACCCTCTCCAACCGCTACATCACCGACCGGTTCCTGCCTGATAAGGCGATCGACCTGGTCGACGAGGCGGCATCGCGCCTGCGCATGGAGGTCGATTCGAAGCCGGAAGCGATCGACGAGCTCGACCGGCGGATCATGCAGCTCAAGATCGAGCGCGAGGCGCTCGGCAAGGAGGGCGACGCCGCGTCGAAGGAAAGGCTGACCAAATTGGGCGCCGAGCTGGCCGAGCTCGAGGAAAAGTCTGACGAGCTGACGGCGCAATGGCGGGCCGAGAAGGATCGCCTCGCCGGCGCGCAGAAGATCAAGGAGCAGCTGGAGCAGGCGCGCGCCAGCCTAGAGACGGCGCAGCGCACCGGCGATTGGGCCAAGGCCGGCGAGCTCACTTATGGCGTCATCCCCGGGCTGGAGAAGCAGCTCAAGGAGGCCGAGGCGCATAGTTCCGACCGTATGCTCGAGCAGGCGGTGACGGAGCAGCATATCGCCGGCATCGTCTCGCGCTGGACCGGCATTCCGGTCGAGCGGATGCTGGCCGGCGAGCGCGAGAAACTGCTCAAGATGGAGCAGCAGCTCGAACGCCGCGTGATCGGCCAAGACGAGGCGGTTACCGCCGTGTCGAATGCGATCCGGCGCGCACGGGCCGGGCTGCAGGATCCGCACCGTCCCTTGGGCTCATTCCTGTTCCTGGGTCCGACCGGCGTCGGCAAGACCGAGCTCACCAAGGCGTTGGCGGAGTTCCTGTTTGACGACGAAGCGGCACTGCTGCGCATGGATATGTCGGAATATATGGAGAAGCATTCCGTCTCCCGGCTCATCGGCGCGCCCCCGGGCTATGTCGGCTATGACGAGGGCGGCTCGCTGACCGAGGCGGTGCGGCGGCGGCCCTATCAGGTGATCCTGTTCGACGAGGTCGAAAAGGCGCACCCCGATGTCTTCAACGTGCTGCTCCAAGTGCTGGATGATGGCAGATTGACCGACGGGCAGGGACGCACGGTCGATTTCCGCAACACGCTCATCGTGCTGACGTCCAATCTCGGCAGCGAGGTGCTGGCGAACCAGCCTGAGACGGCGACGATCGAGGATGTGCGTCCGCAGGTCATGGAGATCGTGCGCGGTGCGTTCCGGCCGGAATTTCTCAATCGGCTGGACGAGATCCTGCTGTTCCGCCGGCTGACGCGTGGCGATATGGGTGCCATCGTCGATATCCAGATCTCCCGACTCACCAAGATGCTGCAGGATCGGGAGATCCTGCTCGATCTCGATGCCAGCGGGCGGGAATGGCTGGCCGAGGAAGGCTATGACCCGGTCTATGGTGCTCGGCCGCTGAAGCGGGTGATCCAGCGCGAGCTGCAGAACCCGCTGGCGCAGATGATCCTCGACGGCACGCTGGGCGAGGGCGACACGGTCCGCGTCACCGGCGGGCGGCTGGGGCTCAAGCTGGAGACGGTTTCGGCCTAATCCTATAGAGCCCGATGCGATCAGGCCGGTTTGGCCTGATCACTGAATCGGTCTCTACTTTGTTGAATTAGAGCAAGATTCACCGATTAGGCCGGTTGGCCTAATCGGACCTTGCCCTATGCGGAGGGGCGGCGCGACTCGGGGCGAATTGCCAAGGGTCGCGTCGGTTTTTCCGTCAAGCCCCTGCCGATGCATCCATGCCGTGCACGGTCATGCGCAGGGAAAGGCTTGCGGGATCGGCGGGAAGTCGTCATATTCCCTTCATCAAGTTGACGCGTGTGCGTTTGCCCGTCCGGTTGGCAGTCTCCAACCGGGCAATTTTTGTCCTCTCCTTCTTGCGAAGGGCTCGACGAAAAAAGTGCAAAATCACCTGTTGACACGATTTCGAGGCGGGCATATAAGCCTGCCTCCGCCGCCGGAACGGGCAGAAATGCTCTTCTGGATCGAAGTAAAAAGGGCGGTTTGTTCTTTGACATTGTTGGTAGTGGGAGGGATGCGCAGGCGGCGGCGTGCATGTGATGCGCTGTTGACTGTGTATCTTAGGAAGAATGTCCTTTGATATACTTTGC
>Ga0255336_100702_pt1 | contig 41349 bp, 33 predicted proteins | sample MeOH1_35cm_T3_17_FD_189102 | JGI IMG/M metagenome (GOLD analysis project Ga0255336, IMG submission 189102) | Sandy soil microbial communities from University of British Columbia, Vancouver, Canada - MeOH1_35cm_T3_179 | ecosystem: Engineered > Artificial ecosystem > Sand microcosm > Unclassified ...
ACAGACCGTCAATAAACCCATTCGGGTTTATTGACGGGTTCTTCTCATGCAGGTTCGCTCACCGCTCACCTGCATGCAAGGTGTCAAAACTGACGCGCATGTCGTCAGTTTTGACGTATTTATATTTGCGCGTGCCCTAAAGTTGCTCTGTTTCGCGGGTCGGCGGGGCGACCCGCTTATGCAGCATTTTTTCATTTCCCTGCAAGCAAATTTTCTTCTGGAGGGTTTTTTGACAAGCTGTATCGGCGCTGAAAGCGCCGATACCTTTGGAAACATTTCTCTATTTTTTATGAATCATGCAACAAACCTGCCCGGCGCGGCGTCAAATAGGAAGGTACGGATGGAATTACGCGGCGGGGGTGTTGGATGGACGGCATCGAGGAACTGTACCGTTTGTACGCGGCGCCCGTGTTTTGGCTTTCCTACGGCCTGCTGCACGACAGGGACGCGGCGATGGACGTGACGCAGACCGTGTTCTTGCGCGCCATCCGGCACGCGAAAACGCTGGATTCCCTGCGGGACTATCAGAAAAAGGCATGGCTGATGAGCGCCGCGAAGAACGCCAGCATCGATCTCATGCGCAAATACCGGCGCGAACGGGTGACGGAGGAGCCGGTGCCCGCCGACACGGCCGCCGACTTTTCGGCGCTGCCCGAGGCGGAGGCCCTGAGCGCGGAGCAGCGCAGGGAGGTCGCCTCCATGGTGGACGCGCTGCCGGAGGCCTACCGCCAGCCGGTCATGCTCTATTATTTTGCCGAGCAAAGCCAGCGCGAGATCGCGCAGACGCTTTGCATGAACGAAAGCACGCTCCGCTCGCGGCTGTTCCGCGCGAAATCCATGCTGCTGGAAGCGATGCAGGGAGGGAACCCGCATGGATAAGATGGACCGTATTCTTCTGGAGGCCGTGAAGGAAGCGTCAAAGGCGCTCCCGCTGGACGAGATGCGCGTGCGCATCGAGCATGCGGAGCGGCGGGAGAAGGAAAAGCGCCGCCGCAGGCTGCAGTACGCGTCGATGGCCGCCATGCTGGTGCTGGGCCTGGGTCTCGGCGCGCTGGCGGGCCGCTCCCCGATGTTTTCGGGGGACAGGGCAGCGCTGCAGCCGGCGCAAGCGGTTGAGACGGCGGGGCCGGCTCCCGCGCAGATGCCCGCGCCAGAGGCGCAAACCGCATCCCCGGCGGCTACGGTTGCGCCCCCCGACAGCACCGTAGTGGAGCGGCCGGGCGGCGACGCCTTTGTGCTGGATCCGCCCAACGCCGACGGAGACGGCATGGGCACCGTCACCTTCGTGATGACGCGGCAGTTCGCCTCGCTGCCGCGTGCGAGCAGCGTAAAAAAGCTCCTGCCCGGCTGGCTGCCGGCCTCGCTTAAGAACGAGGCGTTTACGGTGGACGCGTCCATGGGATACTGGCGGGTGCAGAACCAGGACGATCCGGAGGTCCTTCGCGCGTTCGATCTGTATATGGAAACCGCGATGGACGCCGACATGGTGCTGACGGAAGACATCATCGGCAAGCCGCCGGACTTTCGCGCGCAGAATATGCCCATCGGCACGGGGTTCCTGCTGCGCTACGAATACGGCGGCGGCGCCGCGCCCTGGGAGACCTGGCAGATCCGCGTGAATGCGGATACCTACGTGCAGTGCTACGGCACCAACATCGCGCAGCAGGACGTGCTCAAGATCATAGAAAATTTGGGGAAATAGCCTGAAACCGGCAACATCGGCCCTCCCTTCTCCGTCAATACAAGCAGAGAGAAGGGAGGGCGCGCATGTTCGGCCGGCTTCGCGCTCCCATCCCGATCCAATCCATATCGAGGAGGTAACAAATATGAGAAAACGCATGCTGCTTTGCGCGCTGTTCGCGGCGCTGTTCGCCTTATCCGTCCCGCTCGCCGCGTTCGCCGCCCCCGTCGGCGAGCTGACGGCCGTTTACTCCAGCAATGAGATGCTCGCCCGCGCCGAAGCGAACGAGGCGCTGATTAAGCGGCTCTTTCCCAAGCTGCGCAGCGTGGAATCCAAGGAGACGCGCTTTGTGTTCGCCTCGGCGCCCGAGGCCGTCAAGACCCGCGCCGTGCTCAACAAAAAGGGCGAAACGCTCACGTTCTACCGCGTGGGCTTCGCCGGCGCGCTCGACAAATGCCGGGCGATGATCAAGGGCAACTCGCTCCTGTACGGCGGGAGGACCGTGTATGTGGATACGCTCTTCCCCGCGACGTATTATTACAGCGCGGCGGAGAATATCATCGCGCTCTACTGCGGCGCGGACGCGGCGGCGGATAAGATCCTCCGGGAAAACGCCTTCGTCTGCGCGGGCGGCATCGGCGGGTACTTTGCCGACCGTTCAAGATTTACCGCGCCCGACGGCACGGTCATCCTCACGCCGCCCAAGGGCGATGTGACGTATCCGCATACTCTCAAGGAGCTCTCCAAGGCGGCGGACAGCGTCTATGTGGTGCAGGCCGCAAGCGTCCCCAAGTGGGAGGGCGGGGCCGTGACGGGCCGGTACGAGCTCGTGGTCACACAGAACGTCCGGGGCATTGAGCGGCAGCGCTTCTTCCTGGGCGATTATCCTTACGTGATGCTGGCGGGCAGAACCTACGTGCTCTTTATCCGGCACGCCGCCACGGATACGGGCGGCACGCGCGTCCTCTACGCCGACGAAGTCAACCATCCGGCGTTCGAGCTCGACGACCGCGGCTACGTGCTGCCCATCCGCGCCTACGGCATGAAAGCGCCCGTGAAGCTGCAGACGTTCCTGAAATCCCTGTGACCGCATACATAGGGCGGATATAGGGACCATCCCGCCATTTTGATAATAGTATGGTATATACCTTTCATGAGGAGGTGATATCACTATGTCATGTGATGGATGCGGGTGCAGCCGTTGCAGAAGGAACCGCAGGTGGGGCGTCAGGCCCGGCATCTGGTTCGGATGGTAAACCATGTCACAAAAGTGGCTGCGCCACTTTTGTGAAGCCGCCCAAATGCCGAGGCATTTGGGCGGGGCGGGCGTCAGGCTTTGCCTGGCGCCCGTTTTCGCTACGGCGGGTTTCTTACGTCCGCCTGCGCCTTCGGCGCGGCCGGCGCGGCGCGATTGGTCCCATTTTTTTGGAAACGCCGTTTACAAAGAAGGGGCCGCAGCGTTACTTTGCGGCCCCTTCTGCTTTTGTTACAGTCCCTTTGCGATGTCCAGCGCCTTGTTGACGGCCTTGACGACGGCGGTGGAGCTGATCGTTGCGCCCGAAAGCGTATCGATGTTCTGCCCCGGGGTCAGCGGGCCGGCCTTGCCGGCGAACTGGCTCGTAAAATCGTCCTCCAGCACCCGCGCGCCCACGCCTTCCGTCTCGTGGAAATCGTCCTTGAGGATCTCGATGCCGCCGATGCTGCCGTCCTTCAGGACGCCCACCTTGATATGGATGAGATCGTCGTAGCCTTTCTCGCTCACCTGCACGATCACGCCCTTGTCGGCCGTCCAAAGCACCTCGGCGCCCTCGGGAACGGCCGCGGCCTGTGCGATATCGGCGGCGCCGGGCAGGAGCCTGCTTTCGGCGGACGCAACGCCGGGCGCGGCCTTGGTGGGATCGAGGAAGGGTTTGGCCGCCTGCAGGGCGTCGTTCACGGCGGTGACGACGGCCGTGGAGCTGATCGTCGCGCCAGAGATCGTATCCACGTTGGAGCCGGCCTTCACCTCGCCCGAAAGCCCCTTGAAGCGCTTGAGGAATTCCTTGTCCTTCACGCGCGCGCCGACCCCTTCGGTTTCCCGGAAGCCTTCCTCGCTGATCCTGACGTTGGCGATGGTGCCGTCGTTGTAGACGCCGACCTGCGCCTGGATGAGGTCGTCATAGCCCTTGCGGGAGCAATACACCACAGAGCCCGCGTCGGAGGACCAGATCGCGTCGATTCCTTCGGGAGCGGTTTCTTCCTTCTTGGTGGTAGCGCCGGGGAGCAAGCCGCCGAAGACCTTGTCCTCGGGGCCCTCCTCTTCCTTGCCGATGCCCAGGATCTCCTCGCGGACATAGGCGGCGGCCTTGTTCACGCCCGCCGTCACCGCACCGGAGCTGATCGTCGCGCCCGTTACGGCCTGCACGTTCTCCTTGAGCTTCGCCTCGCCGGTCAGCCCGGCGAATTGGGCGGTAAACGCCTTTTCGGACGTTTTCGCGCCCAGGCCCGGCGTTTCGTTGAAGCCTTCGCCGCCCACCAGAACAGCCGTGATCTTGCCGGAAAGGTCGACGCCGACCGTGATCCCGATCGGCCCGTTATAGCCCGTAACGGTGACGACGGCGACATTGCCCATCGTCTTGTTGTTGGAAACCGCGGCGTAGCAGCGGTCGATCTGTGCGCCCTCCGCCAGCTTCAGTTCCGAAAACGCGGACGCGCCCGGCATGACGCGCGCGAGGGACGCCTTGTCCGCCGCCTTGGCGGAGGCTTCGGCCGCGCCGGCGGTAAGGGAGTTTACGAGTAAGAGCAGCCCGCCCCCTACCAGCGCGAGGATGCAGACTGCCAGCCAGGCAGGTAAATGTTTCTTCATGCCTTTTCCCCTTCTCCTGATACAATTGTTAAAACGCCCTGCTGCGCGGAGGCGGCAGGCGTTTCCTTTCCGGATTGCGGCGCAGGCCGCCGCCGGCGCGCGCCCGTATCATAGGCCTCTATGCCCTTGATGGCGGATTTGGCGGCGACACCCGTCAAGAGACCCGTTACGGTTCCCGCAAGGAGCAGCCACGGCAGGTAGCCTACTACCGCCTTGAGCGGCAGGGCGATGAGGGCCGCCGCGGCGAGCTGGCCGATGTTGTGGCTGACGCCGCCCGCCACGCTGACACCGATAATGCTCATATCCTTTACGCGGTGCAAAAGCAGCATCACGGCAAGGCTTATTACCCCGCCGGCGAAGCTGTAGAGCATGGCCGAGGGCCCCGCGAACAGGAACCCGGACAGCAGCACCTTCATCGCCATCAAGAGCGCCGCGCTTTTCGCGTCCATCAGATAAATGGCGTAAAGCAGTACGGTGTTGGCAAGCCCCAGCTTGATGCCGGGCACGCCCGCGGCGACGGGGATGAACTGCTCCAGCCAGCCCAGCACCAGCGCGACGGCGGTAAGCATGCCGAAACGCGCGATTTTTTTAGCGTTCATTGTTCGCCCTCCACGACGAGCTCCACCGAAACCTTGTTGGGCAGGCAGATGATCCAGTTGCCCAGGGGGCGCGTCGTATGGTTCTTGAGCGTGACCTCGCCCTGATGGATGCAGTCCTGATTGGGGCAGGTGGCGGAGCGCATCAGCACCCCGTCTTCCCTGATCTCAATCGTGTTTACCTTGCCGTTGCCCTGATCGATCACGATCGTCTCCGGCCGGAGCGGCACGCGGCGGTAGACATTGTCGTTGAGGTAGATGACGACCTCCGCTTTGCCCGCCGCGCCGCTCCCGAAAATTTTGTATCCCGCAAAGATCGCGGCGGCGAGCAGCAGCACCGCGCCTATGATGATCAGGTCCTTTTTTTTCAATGCCTTCCCTTTGGCGCTCTCAGTTATTTTTCCCGATTTTGCGCCTTCATGATTATAACATAGCCCCGTTAAAAAAAAAACCCGTCCGCACTTTGCAATTGCTGCTTCTAAAAGTGCGGAAGGCAAGAAAGCCTGCGGCTTTCAAATGATACGATCCGCTTTTCTTCCCGTGAAAAGGAACGCGCCGCCCTGATTAACGCAACGCCCGCGCGGGCACACTCAAGGCGGAGGTGGGCATATGCGCTCGATCTGGTCTGCAACAACCGAACTTCCCAGAGGATTGGAATTACAAAAGGATATTGCCGCCGAAGCCGCCGTGATCGGCGGCGGCATGGCGGGGATACTGACTGCGTTCTTGTTAAAACAGCGCGGGGTTTCCGCCGTGGTGCTGGAGGCGGACACCGCAGGCGGCGGGCAGACGGGCAACACCACCGCCAAGATCACGTCCCAGCACGGGCTTATTTACGAAAAGCTGCTCGCGCGTTTCGGCAGGGAAGGGGCGCGCCAGTACGCGGCGGCGAACCAGGCCGCGCTACGCGCCTACCGGGAGCTGGTAGAAACCCGGAACATCGCCTGCAACTTTGAGAGCCGGCCGGCGTATCTCTATTCCACGGCCGAAACGGAGCCGCTCGAGCGCGAGGCCAAAGCCGCCGCCGAGCTGGGGCTCCCGGCGGGCTACACCACGGCGGCCCGGCTGCCGTTCCCCGTCGCGGGGGCGGTGCGCTTCGAGGAGCAGGCGCAGTTCCATCCGCTCAAATTCCTTGCGGCGCTGCTGCCGGAGCTGACCGTATACGAGCACGCGCCGGTGATCAAGGTGGAAAAGGATACGATCTATACAAAGGAACACACCGTTCGCGCCGAGCATATCGTATTCGCCAGCCATTTTCCTTTCCTCAATACGCCCGGCTGGTATTTCATGCGCATGCACCAGGAGCGTTCCTATGTCGTCGCCGTACGGGACAGGTTCGAGCTGGACGGCATGTACCTGTCCGTCGACCCCGGCGGGCTGTCGCTGCGCGGCTACGACGGGCTGATCCTATTGGGCGGCGGCGGGCACCGCACGGGGGAAAACCGCGAGGGCGGCAGGTACGAGCTGCTGCGCGCCGCGGCGCGGCGCTACTTCCCGGAATCCGAGGAGGTCGCCCACTGGTCCGCGCAGGACTGCATGCCCCATGACAACGTCCCGTATATCGGCCGCTTCGCGCACGACGCGCCGGGCTGGTACGTGGCGACGGGCTTTCAGAAATGGGGCATGACCAGCTCCATGGCCGCCGCAATGATGCTTTGTGACCTCATCACGGGCAAAGAAAACCCGAACGCGGGCATCTTTTCGCCCGAACGGTACGTGCCGACGGCGGCCCTGCCCGCGTTCCTCAAGGACGGCGCAGAGGCCGTGAAGGGCCTGACGCGGGAACTGCTCCGCGTGCCGCAGGAGTTCGCGGACGCGCTCCCGCCGGGGCACGGCGGCGTGGTGCAGGAGGGCGGCGAAAAGGTGGGCGTCTACAAGGACCCGGAGGGCAGGACGTTCCCCGTGCCCACCCGGTGCCCGCACCTCGGGTGCGAGCTCGCGTTCAATCCCGACGAAACAAGCTGGGACTGCCCTTGCCACGGCTCCCGGTTCGATCATACCGGCAAGCTCCTGGACGGCCCGGCGCAGGAGGATCTGCTTGGGTAGCTTTCACGGCGCGAACAAACGAAGGCGGTATTTCGAGGGCTGGTACTTCAAGCTCCAGGCAGAAGGCGGGGCCGTCGCGCTGATCCCCGCCATGCACATCACGGCCGCGGGGCAAAAATCCGCTTCCCTGCAGATCATTACGGGCGGCGCGTCCGCACGGATCGACTATCCTTATGAAAAATTCCACGCCGGGCGGAACGGCCTCCGGGTCACGCTGGGCGATTCGCTGTTTTCGGCGGAGGGCGTCCGGGTCCGCGCGGAAGCGGAGGGGCTCCGCGTCCGCGGCGAAGTGCGCTTCGGCCCGCTCACGCCCCTTCGGTACGACATCATGGGCCCCTTCCGGTACCTGCCCATGCAGTGCTTCCACAGCGTGTTCAGCATCCGGCACGCGCTCTCGGGGAGCCTCCTCGTCAACGGCGTCCCGCTGCGCTTCGACGGCGGAACCGGGTATATCGAGGGCGACCGCGGCAGTTCCTTTCCCGTGCGGTACGCCTGGACGCAGTGCTGCGAGGACGGCGCCTGCGTCATGCTGTCGGTGGCGGATATCCCGCTTATGGGCAGGACGTTTTCGGGCGTCGCCGGGTTCGTGTATCTCGGCGGGCGGGAGCTTCGCCTCGCCACCTATCTCGGCGCGCGGCCCGGGCGCATCGAAAAGGACCTGCTCTCGGTGCGGCAGGGCGGGTATCTTCTGCAGGCCGAGCTCCTCTGTGCGGATCGGCAGCCGCTCAGCGCCGCGGTGGAGGGCGGCATGACGCGCGTCATCCACGAAAGCCTTTCGGCGCGCGTGCGGTACCGGCTCTACGAGAACGGCAGGGCGAAGCTGGATTTCGTGAGCCGCCGCGCCGGATTCGAGTACGAATATTGATCGGATGTTTTACGGGCGAAACGCCCCGTTTCCCGCCGCGGATCGTACATATCCCTGCCGCGGCGAACGTCACCCGAAAGGTTTGTTTATAGTTTTTTCATTTTTGGCGGCGCTCCGTATGGTATCATAGGGGGAGCGACCGGCTTTTGCCTGCAGCCCAATGAGATTGGAGGAGTCCGTTATGAAAAAAAGAACCGTCGCTTTGCTGCTTGCATTTATCCTGCTGCTGGGCGCCGCGCCCGCCGCGCTGGCGCTGGATGCGGGCGTGGAGCGCGTCACCTTGGGCGCGAACCTGGATTCGGCGCAGCGCGCTAAGATTTATAAGGATTTCGGCATCGAGGAAGGCAGCGTCAAGGAGCTTCAGGTCACCAACGACGAGGAGCGCAGCTATCTCAACGGCCTCGTTTCGGACGGCAAGATCGGCAACGTCGCGCTTTCCTGCGTATATATCAAGACCTTGCCCGCGGGCTCGGGGCTTCAGATCACCACCAGCAACATCAACTGGTGCTCCAAGGATATGTACGTCAACGCGCTGACGACAGCCGGCATTTCCGACGCCGAGGTGCGCGTCTCCGCGCCCTTCGCGGTCTCGGGCACGGCGGCGCTGACCGGCCTCTATAAGGCGTACGAGGATATCACGGGCACAAAGCTCGATACCGGCGCCAAGGCGGCCGCGGTGCAGGAAATCGTGGTGACGGGGAACCTCGCAGAGCTTATCGGCGACGCCGACGCGACCGAGCTTGTCAACCAGCTCAAGCTGATCCTCGACAAGACCAAGACCATGTCCGACGACGAGGTGCGCCAGGAGATCAGAAACATCGCCAAGAACCTGAACGTCTCCCTTACCGACGCGCAGATGGAGCAGATTTTAAGCCTCTGCCGTTCGATGGAGAAGCTCGATTCCAAGCAGCTGGCGGAAAAGGTAAACTCCCTCAAAAGCACCATCACGGCCGCCGGCAAGGCGCAGCAGACCGCCGGCAAGGTCTGGGACAATGTGAAAAGCTTCTTTTCCTCGGTGGGAAATTTCTTTTCCAATCTGTTTAAGCAGAAGTAAGAAACCGCGCACAATGACCGCTCTTTAGGAAAAAGTGCGTGAAAGCGCACTTTTTCCTTCAAAACGGACGCCGCTCGGCATTGTGGAGCCGCGCTTTCTAAATTTTGTTAGCCGAATTCTTGACGAACCCCCGCCCCTTCGCTATGCTTGAATATATGCGTTTGTTCCAGCGAACCGTATTTGTATTTGTGGGAGCGTTATGGCTGAAAGCGTAAAGGACGCCGAACAGTTTTACGAGCAATTTGAGCCAATGCAAGACTTGGTGTATGCGCTCATACGCTCGCTCGTGCGCAACCGTGAGGACGCCCTGGATATTCTGCAGGATACCATCGTGCTCGCCATCCGCCATTACGACCAGCTCCAGGACAAATCCATGCTCAAGCCCTGGGTGCTGCGCATCGCCAGGAACGAATCCTATACCTATCTTCGCAAACACAGCCGTTCCAAAGAATTCTTAACCGAACCCGTACAGCTCTCCACGCTGCCCGTGAGCGACGCCGCAAGCGTTGAGCAGGACGTGCTGCGCGCCGAGAACCGGCGAAGGCTCATCCTTGCGATCCGGCAGCTCGGCGAGGTGGACAGGCTGCTGCTGTATCTGCGCTATCACGAGGACATGAAGCTGCACGAGATCGTACGGGCCACGGGCTTCACGCTGCCCAAGGTGAAATCCCGCCTGAGCCGCGCGTATAAAAAGCTGCGGCTTGCCTTGGAAAAATATGAGTAATCCGGTAAAAAGCGCGACTTTTCCCGGGCTAAGGGCATCTATATTGCATCAGCGCCAACTGCGCCGGCAAGGGTGAACGATGAAAAAACGTGAACTCATCGAACTGCTTCGCGATCCTTCCGTGCTCCGGGACTTGGAGCACGGCCTTGTCGGCGACCCCGCGCTTTGGATGAAAGAGGGGGAGGCCGGGGCGCAGGATCCCAAGGCGCAAAAGGCCGAAATACAGGCGGACCTCAAACGGCGCGTGCTCGCGCGGGCACAGGCGCAAGCGCCGTGTACGCCGCGGCGCGCGTACCCGAGAACGCGCGCTCGCGCGCTTCGTTATATCGCGGCGGCGCTGGTGCTGGCGCTGATCCTGGTCGGTTTCTTTACGCTGGTTCCGCAGGGGCGTACGCTCGCGTCCTCGCTGGGCAACCTGATCGCGCGCAAGGTGACGGGGCATGTGATTATCGAGAGCGTAGACGGGCAGACGCCGCCGGGCGTGCTCAAATCCTCCGGCATGAAGGTCTCGGGCGTGGACGGGTTCGAGATGCACTCCTACTTCTCGGTGGACGAATATATAGAGAAGACGGGCCGCCATCCCGTCGTGCTCACGGGCGGGTACGATACGATCGAGATGATTACCGACGAAACCGACCCGGAGGCCGGCTATACGCTGATGATCGCCTACGCGGCGCCGGGCGGCGGCTACATCAGCACCTCCCAGGTCTGGCAGGGCGTCCGCCCCGAGATCCTGCCCGACAGCTTCGAGCGGGAGGCGCTGGGCGGCACCATGTACTGCGAGGTTACGGAGGACAGCATGTTTACGTGCGGATGGGTCCGGCTCTCGGACGAATGCGTGTTCCATATCGCCGCGCCCTATGAAATGAACTTCGACCTGCTTTTGCCGCAGCTCGCCCAAAGCGCGGACATCGACACGCGCGCCTATACCGTCACGCTGCCTACGCCCGACCCGAACCAGCCGCAGCAGGAAAGGCGCGTCTATGCGAGCATAGAGGAATTCATGCAGGACACGGGCCGCCTGCCCGTGACGCTGGAGAAGGACTTTGCGACGCCTTTTAGCGTCGAGTATTACCCGAGCGAATACGCGCCCAATACCGTTTGCGCGCAGTATACGGTGGAAGGGCATACCGTCACCGTCATCGAGCAGTGGGGGAACGTGGACGGCATGGTCGCCTCCATGGAGGATTCCACCTATTTTGAAACCACGGTGCTGGGCAAGTACACGATGCGCGCTTCGGTGGACGTGCAGGACGGCAGCACCGCCGGCGTCGCGGTGCTGGACAATACCGTCCTCACCGTGTTTACCGAAAAGGGCCTCGCGCTTACCGACGTGCTGCCGCACCTGGTGCAAACGCAGCCCAAATAATGCAGGAAACGCAGCGGCCGCCCGAAGAACGGGCGGCCGCTGCTGTTACGCTGTTTCCCATTTATTGCGCCTGCTGCGCCTCTGCCGCGGCAGGTCCTTCCGCGGCGTGCGGGAGTGATATGCCGAGCTTGTTGAGCGTGATGAACCGAAGGAGCGTATCCACTACCGTTCCGGTGCCGTTTTCGCCCTCGCCCGAGCCCATGTTGACGACGGTCTTGGGCACGATGTCCACCTTGGAGTTCTGGATGGCGTCGGAGAGCTTGTCGGTGACTTCTTGGATGACGCGGAATTCCGCGCCGCCGTATGCCTTGACCTGCGCGTCGATGGCGCGGGCTTTTGCAAGGCCGATGTTGCTTTCCTTGCTGGCCTCGGCCTCGCCTTCCAGGCGCACCTTCTCGGCGTTTGCCTTGGCGAGCGCCACGATCTGGTCGGCCTCCTGCTCCGCCTTGCTCGCGAGCGCCGCGCCCGAGTTCCGCTCGATATCGATCTGGATCTTGGACTTGGTGAGGAAGCTCTGCTGCTCGGCGATGGCCTGCGCCTCGCGCAGGGACTTTTCGCTCTCGGCGGCGGACTGCTGCTTCTGGTAGGTGACCTTCTTTTCCTCGGCGATCTGCCGCTCGCGCAGCTGGGCCAGGATGATCTCGATCTGCGTATCGTTCACGGCGGTCTTGGGGGTGCCGATCAATACCTCCTCGAGCTGGAGGTTGTACTTCTCAAACTTCTCGCGCATTTCGAGCACCGCGCGTTCGCGGATGGCGCTGCGCTCCTGGATGAGCTCGATGAGGGTCTTGGTTTGCGCCACATCCTTGAAGTAGGCGCTCACCAGAGGATCGAGCGACTGGTTGACGAGCATCCCGATATCTCCGAACCGCTGGATGACCCACGGCGCCTGCTTGTAATCGATGTGCATGACGACCGAAAGCGGCAGCGAGGGCTCGAACGCGTCCTTGGTGATGATATCGACCTCGGTGAGGTTCTCGTCGTACTTGTGTTCGCCCGATTCGGTCTTGTTCCACTTGAGGATGATGTTGGTGGTGGGTACCAGCACCACCTTGCCGGCGTCCGTATTGAAGGCGTACTTGCCGGGCATGAGCGGCTTTTCCAGCACGCCCTTGCAGCCCGCGGCGACGAGCTCGCCGTGTTTGTAGCTTTCCCCCGAGGTATCCACGCCTTCCTCGCCGAAGAAGGAGACCACCACGCCCACAAAGCCGATGGGCACCACGGTCTTCTGCAGGAACTCCACCGTGGCGAACAGGCGGTTGACGTAATAGGTGCCGTCGGTCAGCACCTGGATCTGCTTGCCGCGCCGGCCGCCCAGCTCCAGGAATTTTTCGGGATCCTGGAAGCTCGCGTGCGCCTCGCCCACATCGGGGGCGATGATCTCGCCCTGCTTGATAGGCGTGCCGTCGTGCACCGTTACGATGCCCATCAGGTCACTCTGCTCGTGGCCGTTGCCCATGATCACCACCGGCCAGAACCCGCCGCGGTCGGCGAGGGTCTTCTGCATGGTGACGAGCTCGGCCTGCTCCTGCTTGGAGGAGGAGGCGATGGACTTGATATCGTTGGCCGTAATGACGATGAACTGCGCCAGGTTGATGGCGTAGGTGCCCTCACGCAGGATTCCCCGCTGCGGGCCGCGCTGGCCGCCGTTCTTCAAAAACCCGGCAACGCTCTGGAAGTTGTTCGCCTCGGGCACGATACGCCCCAGCGTCTGCGTGGGCGCAAGCGGCATGCCGTCCCGCGCAAAGATATAGGCGATCTGCCCCTGCGGCACGGTGATCAGCGGGTACTTGTGGATGCGGTACATCAGCACGGTCCTAAAATGGATGCCGCCGCGCAGCAGGTCCGGCGAATAGCCGGCTTCCCCGTGCAGCGCGATGATCGCGTCCTTGAGGGAGCCCTTGAAGCTCCACCACTTTTCTACGACGGCCACCTCGCTGGAATTGATGACCCGAAGGCCCAGAATCTTAAAGATCAGCAAATAGGCCGCGAAGACGTACAGAATAACCAGCAGTACGGTCGTTAAAATGTTCATGCTTTCCCCCTCATGATCGGTTTGCGGCAGCCGCGCCGGTATGTTCCCCATTGAAACAGGAACGGGTACCCGTTCGTGCGGGACGCGCGCGGGGAACGCGCGTTCCCGGGGCGGCGGCGCCGGCCGCCGTTTGCCCCATACCAAAATGATAAAGCAAACGCATCGCAATAGCAAGGCTCGCCGCGCCGCAAACGGCCTTTCCAAGTAAAGTTTTATGCCATCTTTACACAAATATACATTTACCTCACCGGGGGCGGCGGCGCGTTTTCTTGCTATTTCTGCGCCGCGGCGCTACAATAGCAGCAAATGGGTCATGGAGGCCGGGAGAGTATGAGAACGAAAACCGACGCGGAGTTCTTTGAAGCGGTCCAGCAGCAGGAGACAGACGCGGGCGCCCTGTACGGAAATATCGCGAAGCTCCTGAAAAAGCCGGAGGAACGTGAGACGCTTCTTGCCATCTCAAAGGAAGAATACAAGCACGCGGCGACGTTTGCCAAGTATTCCGGCCAAACGAAAAAACCGCGCCGCCTCTTCGTCGGCCTGGTGACGCTTTGCGCGCGGGTGCTGGGCTATACGTTCATCATCAAATACCTTGAGAATGGTGAGGATCTGGGCATAGAGGCCTACCGCGAGAGGATCGACCAGATCCCCGAGCTTGCGGCGATCCTGGAGGAGGAGGAGTCCCATGAGCAAAAGCTGATGGCGCTCCTCGATGAGGAACGCCTGCATTACGTGGGGGATATCGTACTGGGCATGAACGACGCGCTGGTGGAGCTGACCGGCGCGCTGGCCGGCTATACGCTGGCCATGCAGAATACTGGGCTGATCGCGATGGCGGGCCTGATCACGGGCATTTCCGCCACGCTTTCCATGACGGCGTCGGGCTATCTGTCCGCGCGCGAGGCGGGGGAGAAGAACCCCGCCAAATCCTCGGCGTATACGGGAATCGCCTACCTGGTCACAGTGGCGCTGCTGATCATTCCCTATCTCTTGGTGCCCGCGGGCGGCTACTTCTTAGCGCTGGGCATCACGCTCGCCATCGCCCTGTTGATTATCGCGGGCTTCAATTACTATACCTCCGTCGTACGGGAACGGCCGTTCCGGAAGAGTTTTCTCACGATGGCCGCCATCAGCCTGGGCGTGGCGGCGGTTTCCTTTTTCGTGGGCCTCATCGTCAAAAACGTGCTGGGCATCGATCTGTAGGCCCCGCTCCCGGCGGCGCCCCAAAAGCGCCGGGCCGCCCGAATCGTCCGGCCCTATTCCCAGCGGAGCGTCGCAAAGCCGCCGCCGCCCGTGGTGGTGGCGAGCCAGTTCCCGATATCGATGCGTTTGACGGTTCCTTCGTCCAAAAACTCCACGGTATTGCCGCCGGCGCCGCGGATGAGCGCGATAACGGCGACCCAGTGGTGGGAATACAGCGCTTTTTCCGCGCCGTTGTTGTGGTTGAGGAAAGCGACGGGCAGATCGTTTTGGAGCGCGTCTTTCAGAAACCCCAGCACCGTATCCAAAGCGGGGCGCTGCGCGGAGTCCCCGGGGATATCCAGCGCCGCGCCCGTCACATGAAGCCCGTGGTCCGCCGCATAGCGCTCCGCGCCGCTTATGAACAGGGCGGTGCTGTGTACGCCCCGCCATGTGGGTGTAATGTAGTCCCAGAAGGTTTCCATCAGCGCGAGGCATCCGTCCCTGGTGGGCTCCGGCCCGCCGCCCCGCGCGCGCTGGTGGTAAAAAAGCAGGCTGGCGGCCGTGGTGGGCCCGCAGCCGGATTCGCGCTGCACCCATCGGCTGTACCATTGCTGATCGCAGCCCCAATAAACGGCTCCGCCCTTGCCGTTGATTTTGAACAGTTCCTTTATTCTGACAGCGCTCTCTTCGGGAGAGCCGCCCTGTATATCCGAAAATACCTTCGTTTCCTTCATGCCGTTTCACGCCTTCCGCATTCGTCTTCGCTTTCTATTCTTATCATATTCCTATTCATACCCGTGTGATGAAAAATAGTATCGCATCAGGACGAAATATGCAACACCCGGCTAAGCCCAGGATTTGCGCCCGAACCTTTGGACCCCGCCCCGGGCCGTATCCGGGAGCGCGGGCGGGCCTCATAAGAGCTTCCCCATATTCTTACGGATGGCCGGACGGCGGGGCTTTTGCGGGCGCAAATCCCTGACGCTTCTTCGGAAGCCGCGGGCCGGAAAAGGGGTTGACAACCCCATCCGGAATTCAGTATAATAAGCACTGCCGCGGTAGTGCTGGAATTGGCAGACAGGCACGTTTGAGGGGCGTGTGCGCAAGCGTATGGGTTCAAGTCCCATCTACCGCACCATAATAGGACGTAGGTCTTGATACAAAGAAAACCTCCAGAGTTTCTGGGGGTTTTCGGTGTTTTGGGGAAGAATCGGGTGCGTTGGAGAGGCAATTTCGGGTTTTGCAACCGGCATCGTCAAATAGTATGCACACCCCTGCCGATTTTGGAGAAACTAAGGGTTCGATACTTGGCCATGAGGGTTGTGGTACGGTTATCGAAATAGGGCCCGGCGTCAAAGGCTTCAAGCCGGGCGATCGGGTTGCCATTGATTTGGGATACTGCGGAGAGTGCAATGCATGCCGTACCGGAATGTGTTGCTGTGAAAAAGGCGTTTCTATGCCGAAATTGCTTGCGGAGTACACAGTATTAACCGAGCGTATGTGTTCAAGCTGCCAGATTCGCTTAGTGATGTCGCCGGATGCATGGTAGAGACCTACTCTGCCGGATCGCGCGCATTTCGTAACTGCGACTATTCTGAAAGGGAAATGGAGCTGTGCCCGTAAGTGCTGTTTGAATTCACCTCACCAATGGAAGAGTATGACGCCGCCTTCTTTATTAGATATAGCAATAGCAAATATTATCGAAAAAACCGATAATTGCGCAAGCATCATTATATTTTTGAAAGAATAACGCCTGCTCGACAATGCTATAATGAAAGGGCAATTTTTCCCCCATATTTCCGGACGTCGAGCGTGGGCGAGGTGAAGGCGCGCTATCGCAACGATATCGGCGCGAACATAAGCTTACCGGCACAGATGCGGGCATATTTGTTTGGCGTACATGTGAACGCTATACTCTTGCAAAATAACGATAAAAGGTGGAGGTTACTATGGAGAAAAAATGGAAATCGCGTGAAGTTGTCATCGTCGCCATTGTCGCGGCAGTCATCGGCGTTATCTATACGCTGATGGATTATGCCTATATGCCGCTTGCGGCGCTGCTCGGCCCAGTGCTGATGGAGCTGACGTTCGGCATATACCTTCTTTCTGCCGCCCTGCCCGCCTACATCGTTCGCAAGCCCGGTTTCGCCCTGTTTGGCGCGCTGGTCACGGCGGCGGTAAACATATTGCTGGGCAGCGCGTATGGCATACAGGTGGTATTGGCCGGTGTGCTGCAGGCGCTCGCTGTTGAGCTTGTCTATGCCATCTGGAAGTATAAGCCCAACCTGCTCTGCCTGGTAGTCAGCGGTATTCTCGCGGGCTGCTTTGTATTCGTGCGCGATTATATCGTATTCGGATATTCCACTCTTTCTGCAGGCGTCATCATCGGCATGCTGGCCGTCCGTTTCATCAGCGCGGCCGTAATCGGCACGCTGCTGGTGAAGGGTATCCGCGCGGGTCTGCAGAAGGCCGGCGCTATGAAAAATTTCAAGCCCATCGACGCATAACCTCTTTTGTCACGCATGGATACGTATTTAGAGCTGCGGGGCATCTCCTTTACCTACAACGAGGAAACCATTCCCGTTTGGCGGGACCTGTCCTGCAGTTTTTCCGCAAACACGATCAATCTGCTGCTGGGGCCAAGCGGCTGCGGCAAAAGCTCTATCTTATATCTGATAGACGGGCTTATCCCGAACAGCCTTGAGGGAAGGCTCGCTGGAAACATGACGCTGCGCGGCGAGTCCATTTTAAGAAAAGAACCGCGCGAGCTCGCGAATCGCATCGGTCTTGTATTTCAGGACCCGGATACGCAGTTCTGCACGCTCCTGGCGGAGGATGAGCTCGCGTTCGGCCTGGAAAACCTTTGTGTGCCGCCGGAGGAAATGGATGCGCGCATCGACAGCGCGCTCGCACTCGTGGGGCTTAACGGCTTTCGCAAACGCGCCATAACCTCGCTTTCGGGCGGACAAAAACAAAAACTTGCCATCGCCTGCGCCCTCGTCATGGACGCGGAGCTGCTGCTGCTGGATGAACCCACCGCCATGCTGGACGCTTCGAGCCGCAAGGAAATCATATCGCTGCTGCAGCGCCTCGTCATGGAGCATCACAAAACCATCATACTGGTCGAGCACAATCTCGATGAAGTCATGGCATATATAGGACACGTCGTGGTTATGGACCGCGACGGCAAAGTTGTGCTGCAGGGGTGCGCGCACGATGTATTTATGCGCCTTACATTTGATGAGGTGTTCGCGCCTCTGCCCGTTTACCTGCCCGAACCGCTGCGGATACTGCGCGAATGGCTGCATTGCCGGCCGGATGCGCGCAAGCGTGCATTCTGCAGCGAGCAGCTCCAAAAGCGGAGCAAAGGCCCGTACGCGGTTCCTTACACGGAACTTGCGGCCTTTTTAAGGACCCTGCCCCGCCATGCGGACAATGCCCGCGTAGCTCCGCAAAAACCGGACAATGTCCCGGCATGCGCGCAGGCCGGCGCTTTTATAGAAACGCAGGGCCTAACTTTCGGCTATGGCGCATCCCGGGGTAAGCGCGGCAAAAAGCCGGACCCCGTGCTGCGGGAGATAGGGTTTCACATCGACGAAGGCGAGTTTGTCGCTATCGTCGGCCCCAACGGCGCGGGCAAAACCACGCTGATGAACATACTCTTTCAAGTGCTCAAGGGGTATGAGGGGAACATCGATATTTGGGGAGAACCGCTCCATTCCGTCAAGCCGCAGACGCTTTATCAGCGTATGGGCCTGCTCTTTCAAAATCCCGAATGGCAGTTTGTTACGAACGGCGTGGCGGACGAGCTCGCTTTCAGCCTGAAAAAATCCGCGCTGCCCGACGTACAGAAGCGGGAGACTGTGGACCGGGTGCTCGCCCAGTTCCATTTGGAACGGCAGCGCGATAAGAGCCCGTTTCTGTTGAGCCAAGGGGAAAAGCGGCGGCTGAGTGTCGCCTGCATGCTGCTGACCGGGCAGCGGGCGCTGTTTTTGACGAGCCAACCTACGGACAAGACAGCGAAACCGCGCTGGAGCTCATGCGGTTGCTGCAAACGCTTCGTAAAGGCGGTGTCACCATTATCATCGTGACGCACGACATGAGCCTCGTATCGCAATATGCGGATAGGCTGCTGCTGTTGTGCGAAGGCCGCGTCGCATTCGACGGTACGCCGGCCGAGCTGTTTCAAGGGGCCATGCCGTCTCAATGGAGGATGGAGCGCCCGCCTGTTTGGAACTTTTCAAGGAAGCTACGCGGGCTGCTCGGGGATTTTCCAATATTCCTGAAAGCCGGAAGCTGTGTCGCTTACCTCGACAGCCTGACGGATACGGAGGCGCAGGATGCATAAACAGGATGCCGGGCGTCCCTATCTTCAAACGCTCAATCCCGTCGTCAAGCTGCTGGCGGTCGTTTTGATCACCGTATTGGTCAGTGTGACGTCCGCGCCCGCTCTGCCCCTGCTCATTACCATTGCGGCGTTTCTCCTCACCGCCGTTGGCGGCAGGATCGCTCCGCTTGGCTTGCTCAGGCGTATGCGGCCGTTCCTTGCGGTCAGCCTGAGCTTTATGGTATTCATGCTGCTGCTCAAGGGCATGGAACAGGCCGGTACGGAGGTAAAGCTAATCCTATTCAGCTATACGCGCTCCGCCCTGCAGAACATATTGTCCCTGGGGCTACGCATACTCTGCATCTCGTTTACGACGTTGTCCTTCGTGCTTACCACCGACCCGAACGATCTGGTGCTGAGCTTGATCCTGCAGCTGCGCGTCCCTTATGTGCACGGGTATGCAGCGCTTGCGGCGTACCGCTTCCTGCCCGCCATGCAGGATGAGGCCAGGGGTATGCGCCTTGCACGGGAAATACGCGGCGTCGAATGGAGCAAAGGGCTCAAAAACCGCATCGCATCTCCTTTTCGCATCATGCTGCCCATGCTGACGCTGGCGGTAAGGAAAGGCGAACGCATCGCTCTGGCGATGGATAGCCGGGGCCTTGGCGCCTTCCGGTCGCGCACGTTTTATAAAAGCAACGCTATCACAAGAAGCGATATCCGGTTTATCATATGGGTAATACTGTTTTGCACCGCAGCGGTACTGCTCTTTTCCCGGCTGGGCCTGTTTGTTTATGGATCGGCGCTGGAAGCGGGCGCCGTTTGACCAGTAAGGAGGATCATATATGCCTTTCAAAAGCCCGAGAATTGTTTACGGCCTGCCGCACGATGCATACCCCCAGCAGGACATCAACGCTTATACGGCCGATCTTTTTAAGGAGCTTTCGCTCAAGCGCAGTCCGGTGGGCGTGAAGCTGTTCTTTGACCGGGCGGAATACGATGCGGTGGAAACGCCGGAAGTGCGCGGCAGCCTTCCCTACTGCGTGATGGTTCGCCTTGCCTCCGAGGGCAAGGGCTGCCGTTCCCGCCTTGAGCACCACAAGTGCGACGGCGGCACCACCGCCCTGGCGCTTGAAAAGAGCACCGAGCGCATCGAAAACGGTACGGAATACTATTCTTACAACCTCTACGCCACTCCCGCTGCCGCGCGCCGGCATCACAGCAAAATCCACAGCCTGCACACCGAACTGCCGCTGACCTACGGCCTGCTCGTGCAGCCGCTGGATGCATTCACGATAGCGCCAGATATCATTATTCTTATCGTGGACCCGTATCAGGCCATGCGTTTGGTACAGGGGTATTCTTATGAAACAGGGATGAAGCCTGAAATCGATCTGGGAGCTATGCAGGGCATGTGTTCCGAATGCACCGCGTATCCCTATCTTTCGGGCAATATGAACGTGAGCGTACTTTGCCCGAGTACCCGTATGCTGTGCGGATGGGAGCACAGCGACATGGCGGCGGGCATTCCGTTTGAGCAGTATCGCCGCATTGTGTCCGGCGTAATTGCGACGAGCGGCACATGTAAATAAAGCACTGCGAAGCCGTTCGCCGCGGCAACAGCCTCGTTATGCGCGCAGCTTTATATGCTTTTCTGTAAGGGAGACTGGGGATGTCATACGATTTACCATCGGCATTCGAAGAGTTCGATGAAGCAAGAAGAAACGGCTTTCTGCGTATAAAGCGAATCAAGGAAAACGGCGGCAAAGTCGCCGGCACATTTTGCACCTACACGCCAGTTGAAATCCTTGACGCGGCCGGGATTACTCCCGTCAGCCTTTGCGGTATGAGCGCGGAGACTATTCCCGCCGCGGAAGCGCATCTGCCTAAAAACCTGTGCCCGCTCGTCAAGTCGAGCTATGGTTTTGCGATATCGGATAAATGCCCGTACACATATTTTTCGGATATCATTGTGGGCGAAACAACTTGCGACGGCAAAAAGAAAATGTACGAGCTGCTCGGGCATATCAAGCAAACGTATGTGCTGCAACTGCCGCAGGGGCAGCACGCTGCGGACGCGTCAGAGTTATGGACAAGAGAGCTGCGCAGGTTTATCGCGTACCTTGAGCAAACATTTCACGTTTCAATCACGCCCGAATCGCTGCGCGCAGCGGCAAAGCTGCGCAACGAAGAACGCAGAGCCCGCTGCGAACTCATGAGCCTGCAGAAGTTGGAACCGCCTCCCGTTTTCGGATACCAGATATATAAGACGCTGGATGGCGCGGGATTCAAATTTGACCGGCAAGAAGTGATCGGCCAGCTCAAAGACTTAAAAAACAATATTCAAAGCAATTATGAAGCGGGTGACCGCCCCGTGCCGGCGGCTGCAAAACGCATCCTGATCACCGGCTGCCCAATCGGCGGTGTTTTGGACAAGACGGTGGGGGTAATCGAAGAAAATGGCGGCGTGGTCGTATGTTTCGAAAATTGCACCGGAATCAAAGCGGCCACACAGATGGTAGATACGGAAGCGGACGATATCGTCGGGGCAATTGCCGAAAGATACATTGAGATCGGCTGCGCGGTTATGTCCCCGAACAGCAGGCGCATTGCGCTTCTGGAAAAGCTGATAAGCGACTATAAGGTTGACGGGGTAATTGAAATCGACTTGCAGGCCTGCACACCGTACATTGTTGAATCCTATTCAATTCGTCGGCATCTGCAAAGTATCAGCGTTCCTTATTTGCAGATGGAGACCGATTACTCAACAGCCGACAACGGCCAACTTGCTACCAGATTGGAAGCCTTTTTGGAAATGATATGAACAAAGAAGGATTGTGCCGGAAGGGAGGCGCAGGGCAGGGCATATGTCCGTACCGCTCGGCGCCGTTTTTATATGACGCCGTGGAGCTGGCTTGCGCACACCTCATCTGCCGCGTGCAGCACCGCGCCGACGGGTTCGCCCGCCAGCAGCAGATCGTAGAGCGGCAGGATGATCGCCTGCAACGCCTTGTCCGCGGCTTCGCCGGCGATGGATATGAGAGCTCCCGCCGCGTGCTCCTCGCTCTGCGGCTCCCCGGCTTCGTTTAGGTAACGGTAAAGCGCCCCTGCCGCGCCGGCGCTTGTGAATGCGGGGCATACGCCTTCGCGCAGGCACAGCCCTGCCGCGCCGATCAGCCGGTCGGTCGGCCCGAGTTTGCGCTTGGGGTCCCCCCCCACGCGTGCGCAGGTATCGTGAAGATCCGTGTTGGAGAAGCGGTGCAGCAGATCCTGGATGTGCAGCAGAAGTCCCTCCATGGGCACGCCGAACGCCTTGGAGAGCGCCAGGGCGCTCTCCAACATGGCGTTCTCCGCGAGGATACGAATCTCGGGGCGGGCGATCGCCTCCGAGATATACGTCATCCCTTCGTAACCGCCCAGGTATGCGCACAACGCGTGCCCCATGTTGTGCACGAACAGCTTACGCTCGATATAGAACCCAAAGGGCGCGTAGGGCACCAGTCCGTTGATTGCGGGGATAGGCCCGCGAAAGCCGTCTTTATCCACCGGCAGGAAGTCATATGCCTCCACGCAGACGCGAAGCGGTTCCCCAGCCTTCATATCCTCGGTCTGCACGGGCACCATGCGGCCGATCGACGCCTCCACCATGCCGACGCGCTGGTCGAAAAGCGTCCGCTCTTCCGGCGTGAGATATCCTTTGATCAGCTCGGCCAGTACCTTGTCCGCGTTCAGCAGATTCTCGCAGATCAGGATGTTGAGGGGCCTGTCCCCGCGGGCAAAGCGCTTGCGGAGCCCTGCCGCTATGTTGGGCGCGATGAACTTGAGCACGTTGACGCCTACGGCCGTGGCCATGATATCCGCCTCAGAGATGGCGTCCGATACGGCCTGCGCGTCGTTGCCGTTGAGCGCGTCCACATGGCTGATCCACTCGTCGCGGTATTCACCGCCGCCCAGCACGATCCGCACGGGATAGCGCCCGCGTTCGTGCAGCAGGTTCACCACCTGTTCGGCTACGTCCACGAACGTGACCTCATACCCGGACTGCGCCAGCTTCGCGCCGATAAACCCGCGGCCGATATTCCCGCCGCCGTACATTACCGCTTTCATCGCCGTTTCCTTTCCCAAAAGCGCGGCGGCCCACCCTCAAGGCGGCCGCCGCTGCCTATATCTCCGCCACGGAGATGCTGTGCCGTATGGTATATGTCCGCCCCGCCTCTAATGCAACCGAAGTGGGGACACCCCGCGCCGCGAGGGGGTTTGCGGCGGCGCTGACCGCCGCGCCCAGATCGAACGCCGAAGTAACGGGTTCGATGCCCAGGCACAGGTTTCTTCCGCTCCAGGGTGCGAACGTGCGGCCCCGATTGCTGATCCAAAGCATGCAGTGTTTCAGGTAGTCCGCATCCCATTCCAGCGTGACGCGGTAGCCTTCCTCCCGATTGTCCAGATGCACGCAAGGCTCATGCACATTGCATAGCAGCGCCAGCTCTTCCGTATTCTCAGCGAGGGGCAGGCAAGTGAGGTCGATGCTTCCGCCCGACTCTAGCGGCGCGCGCGCCGGGTCGTCAAAGAACGCGCCGGGCCGGAGGATCGAGCTTGTGTCCGTGTGTACGGGGAAGGCGGCAAGCGTTGCACACCGGGGCAGATGCAGCGTTGCGCCGCCGGGCTTTTCGGGCAGGCGGAAGATGGGGTGCAGCCCCAGCGGCAGGCCGGCGTTTTTGCGCATAAAAAACCTGTCCTCAAAACGCAGCGTGCCCGCCGCACAAGCGACCGTACGGCGCGCATACTCCACGGCATCCCCCTCCGGATAGCGGAGCTGGAATTCCGCGGCATCCCCCCGGGTGTTTACCAGTTCCCAGGTCGCGTTGGCCGAATAGCCATGCGCGAACTGCGTTTGTCCGGGCGTCAGCTCCCGCCAGCCCTCGGGAAACTGCACGAGAGATTCGGGCGCGATGCCGAACGGCACGCACAGGAAATCCCCCCGCAGGTGTTCCAGGAACGGGTCGCCATGGTAATCATGCCACGGCGCGGCGTAGAGGGGGCGGGCCGTGCGCCCGCCCATGCGGAATTCCGCCGTCGTCATACAGCCGAACGCCTGAATCTGCGCGCTCACGCCGGCCGCCTCCACGCGAGTGTCCATCGGTTATCCTTTCTTGAGACGGATGATCACAACCATCGCGTGCGATCCGTCCTCGTTGATGTATTCGTGCCTGCCCATGCCAGCGGGGATGATGCATGCCTGCAGCCGCTCGATGGTGGTCTCCCACTCCGGGTTCTCAAGGGAGCGAATCCGCACGCGCTTGCCCTCTGCCAGGGTGGCGATCTGCATATATTTCCCCTCGGTGTCGTTGACGGCATGCTCTTCAAAGAACAGTCTTTCGATATGGAAGGGCATTTCCGGGATCGTGGTGTACCGGTCCTTGCGGAACTTGCCGTTACCGTCGACCGCCACAGGCCGCGCGCGGTGGTGGGACAGCACGCGGCTCCTGCGTATCCACCTGTTGTTGGCAAACGAATGCGCCGTTTGCATGCGCATGGGCTTGGCCGTCATGGCCTTGGTGTTGTCGTCCCAGGTGGGCTGTGCATAGCCGTAGGTGATGAAGGAATATTCGGTGCCCACCACGCTGGGGCCGGTGTCCATCTCCAGTATCATCTGATTGCCGCCGTGCCCGTGCGTCGTGCCGGGCGGAATCAGGAACAGATCCCCCACATTGGTATCCCAGCGGTTGACATAGCTCTGCCAGTTCGGAATTTCCACCTGGTTCTGGGACGCCTCGCACAGACGCTCCCATTCCTCCAGATCGGCCTCCTCCTGGTACCCCATCCAGGTGCTGGAACCCTTGTACGATTCCACGATGTAATAGGTTTCGTACCGGCCCAGCGGCTCGTTGAAGTGTTCCTTCACATACTTCGTGGAGGGGTGGTCATGCATAGGCATGCTGGAGCGTTCGAAAGAAACGGGCTCCGGGAAATACCCGTCGTCCAGCCAGACCTGCAAGGGGAACAGATCGGGATACGTCTTGTGGACGTATTCGCCCACCATCGCCTCGGGGCGCTGCATGATATTCTGCGTGGGCATGTTGAGCGGGACATCCGCGCCCAGGTCCACCAGCACGCTCAGCTCGATGCCCGCCAGTTCATTCCAGGCGTTGCATTCCAGGCCGTCCACCTTCCACAGATCCCGGTAACGGTAGGCGCCCCAAGGGCCGGGCTGCAGGATCTTCACCTGCTTGATGGGGCGCTTGACCAGCTCGTCGATGACCTTATTGTAAGTATCCCTCCCGAGCATGACGAGCGCGTCCTCGTGCACCGCGCTGATGTAGTAGTCCATATCCGCGAACGCAGCCTTTTTCTGGCGGTACAGCAGGTAGAAGTCGTTATAATAGTATTTTTTCCACGCATAGGAGGCGTCCGGCGCGTAGGCCCCGAAGGGCGTAAGCTGCCCGCCCCACATCTTCCAAAGCATGGGCTGCATCGTAAAATCCGCGTAAAGACGTACGTCATACGCATCCGCAAGCGCCTTGACGCACGCGCCCGGCCCATACACCAGCGTAACGCCGTCCTTTGCCTGTATAAGGCGCTCCCGCAGCGCGCCGACCTTAGAGCCGTCCATCAGGTCCTCCAGCACACCGGTGGAGTTGACCCAGCCGAAGGCGGGATCCTTCGTTTCGTACTTCGACTGGTAGCGGGCGATATCCTCCCGCGGCAGATACGCGTCGTAACTGTTGATGGCCTGAAACGCCAGGCCTTTCTCCTGCGCGGCGGCCTTGAGGCCCTCCACAAGCACATCCCAATTTACGCCGTACCAGCCATCCAGCCCAAGACGTGTGCCGGGCCGCAGCAGTTCCGCCAGCGCGCGCAGCGTCTCTGCCGTACCCGGATACACGCGGCGGCGGTCCTCGGGAGTCAGCGGCACACGGTTGAACGCATTCTCATAATACTCATACAGCGGCATACAGAACCCTTCTTTCTTTATGATATATTTGCAGCTATCGTTGATGAATTGATTATTTCGGGCAGGATGGGGGGCGGCCCCGGCGGCGGAATTCCGCCGCCGTCATACGGTTATCCTTTCTTGAGACGGATGATCACAACCATCGCGTGCGATCCGTCCTCGTTGATGTATTCGTGCCTGCCCATGCCAGCGGGGATGATGCATGCCTGCAGCCGCTCGATGGTGGTCTCCCACTCCGGGTTCTCAAGGGAGCGAATCCGCACGCGCTTGCCCTCTGCCAGGGTGGCGATCTGCATATATTTCCCCTCGGTGTCGTTGACGGCATGCTCTTCAAAGAACAGTCTTTCGATATGGAAGGGCATTTCCGGGATCGTGGTGTACCGGTCCTTGCGGAACTTGCCGTTACCGTCGACCGCCACAGGCCGCGCGCGGTGGTGGGACAGCACGCGGCTCCTGCGTATCCACCTGTTGTTGGCAAACGAATGCGCCGTTTGCATGCGCATGGGCTTGGCCGTCATGGCCTTGGTGTTGTCGTCCCAGGTGGGCTGTGCATAGCCGTAGGTGATGAAGGAATATTCGGTGCCCACCACGCTGGGGCCGGTGTCCATCTCCAGTATCATCTGATTGCCGCCGTGCCCGTGCGTCGTGCCGGGCGGAATCAGGAACAGATCCCCCACATTGGTATCCCAGCGGTTGACATAGCTCTGCCAGTTCGGAATTTCCACCTGGTTCTGGGACGCCTCGCACAGACGCTCCCATTCCTCCAGATCGGCCTCCTCCTGGTACCCCATCCAGGTGCTGGAACCCTTGTACGATTCCACGATGTAATAGGTTTCGTACCGGCCCAGCGGCTCGTTGAAGTGTTCCTTCACATACTTCGTGGAGGGGTGGTCATGCATAGGCATGCTGGAGCGTTCGAAAGAAACGGGCTCCGGGAAATACCCGTCGTCCAGCCAGACCTGCAAGGGGAACAGATCGGGATACGTCTTGTGGACGTATTCGCCCACCATCGCCTCGGGGCGCTGCATGATATTCTGCGTGGGCATGTTGAGCGGGACATCCGCGCCCAGGTCCACCAGCACGCTCAGCTCGATGCCCGCCAGTTCATTCCAGGCGTTGCATTCCAGGCCGTCCACCTTCCACAGATCCCGGTAACGGTAGGCGCCCCAAGGGCCGGGCTGCAGGATCTTCACCTGCTTGATGGGGCGCTTGACCAGCTCGTCGATGACCTTATTGTAAGTATCCCTCCCGAGCATGACGAGCGCGTCCTCGTGCACCGCGCTGATGTAGTAGTCCATATCCGCGAACGCAGCCTTTTTCTGGCGGTACAGCAGGTAGAAGTCGTTATAATAGTATTTTTTCCACGCATAGGAGGCGTCCGGCGCGTAGGCCCCGAAGGGCGTAAGCTGCCCGCCCCACATCTTCCAAAGCATGGGCTGCATCGTAAAATCCGCGTAAAGACGTACGTCATACGCATCCGCAAGCGCCTTGACGCACGCGCCCGGCCCATACACCAGCGTAACGCCGTCCTTTGCCTGTATAAGGCGCTCCCGCAGCGCGCCGACCTTAGAGCCGTCCATCAGGTCCTCCAGCACACCGGTGGAGTTGACCCAGCCGAAGGCGGGATCCTTCGTTTCGTACTTCGACTGGTAGCGGGCGATATCCTCCCGCGGCAGATACGCGTCGTAACTGTTGATGGCCTGAAACGCCAGGCCTTTCTCCTGCGCGGCGGCCTTGAGGCCCTCCACAAGCACATCCCAATTTACGCCGTACCAGCCATCCAGCCCAAGACGTGTGCCGGGCCGCAGCAGTTCCGCCAGCGCGCGCAGCGTCTCTGCCGTACCCGGATACACGCGGCGGCGGTCCTCGGGAGTCAGCGGCACACGGTTGAACGCATTCTCATAATACTCATACAGCGGCATACAGAACCCTTCTTTCTATAAAAATGAGATGCGTGCGATTGATAGTTGATACAATTGATTAATTATATAATAAGACTCCCGTCGCACTTGTCAAGCGTATTCAATAAAAAATTTTTACAAAATCAGGGCGGGATGGCCGAAAGCTATAGGTTACCCAGCACAATGGCGACGCCGCCCAAAGCGCCGATCTCAGGCCCCAGCGCGGAGTGGTAGATGTTGACCCGTTCCTGCGCCGGATTATAGCGGCAGCGGATATTTTCGATGCACGCGCGTACGAACAGCGGGCTGTTGTCCGGAAATTCGCCGCAGAGCACCAAGGTGTCGGGCGCTACGGTACGTATGACGTTGGCGAGGGCCATGCCCATATAACGCGCGCAATCGACGACGGCTTCCCGGCAGGCGGGCATGCCTGCCTCCGCTTGACGCACAACAAAGAAAAAATCAATGTCCGCCTCCGTGGATACCCCGCACGAAGCAAATTCCTCCGGATGCACCCGAAACCGTTGCCGCACGGCCCGCACGGCGGCTCTTCCATCGGCCACAGTCTCCAGGCAGCCCCGCTCTCCGCAGGTGCAGCGCTCGCCTTCGAGCACCGCCTTGGTATGGCCGATGTTACAGGCGTTCTCAAGATGCCCGCGGTACGCCTTGCCGTCCAAAAGCAAACTGCCGCCGATGCCGATACTCAATATGTTGCATACGGAGAGCACATGGGAGAGGGCGGCTTCCCCGAACCAGTATTCGCCGAAGGCGGCGGCCTGCGTTTCTTTATCGAACCGGACGGGGATGCCCAGGCGATCCTCCACAATCTGCCGGATGGGCGTCCGTCCCCAGCCCGGGAAATTGGGCGGCGCAAGCATGACCCCCTCGTTATGATTGAACGGCCCCGCCGAAACGATGCCCACGCCGCGGACCTTGTCACGCGGCACGCCCGTACGGCGTATGGCGTCTTCCACAGCCAGAATGAGCGCGTCCAGCGTCCCATCTTTATCTGCGATATTCTCTACGGGCAGCTGCGCCCGGAAAAGAACCTGTGCCTTAAAATCCGTCAGCACGCAGATGATGTCGGTAACGGTCAATTCCACGCCGACAATATACCCCCATAGCGGGTTCAGTTCCAAAAAGATCGGCCGCGGACCGCTATGCGATTCTCCCTTGCCGGTTTCCAGCAGATAGCCTTCTTCGAGGAGCTCCTTGACAAGGTTGGTCACCGTGGCCGCGGTAAGGTTGGTCACCCGCGCCAGTTCCCTGCGGGAAATCTGTCTTCGGGAGCGGACGGTCTCCAAGACGAGCCGCAGATTGTTTTCCTTCATGACGCCGTTGTTGATGTTCAAGGTTATGTCCCCACATTATATATTTGCTTTTTTATCCAGACGGTACCACGCGGTGCGTGGCTTGTCAATACACGAAGCCCTGTACTTGGCCGAAAAACGGCATAAGCGCACGAAAAGAAAAATGAATTCTAAACTCCTCTATTCATACGTGTGTATATTTAGGAAAGCGCATAAATAGGCAAAATAATAGTTAATAAAATGAATTGACAATTAGATTTGCCGGTGCTATATTCTCTGCATAAGTAAATCAAATGCACAAACACCGTTTTCAAGACTTCAATTGACAGGCAGAGCTTACCGCACGGCAAGCGCATAGGCGAAATCTATAAAACAGCGGTTCCATCACGCGGCGCTTTCAGAGCGGAAAGCAGGGGAGATACAGTTGCGCGGACTTAACGGCCAACAGGCCAAGCAGTATAACAAGGCGCTTCTTCTAAAAATTATCGCTACGCAGGGGCCTATCTCCAGGGTAAGGCTGAGCAAGCTGACACAGCTGAGCAAGATGACCATCTCCAATTTGGTGAGCGAGTACATTGCCGAAGGCGTCGTATTTGAAAAAGGCACGGAGGAATCCGTCGCCGGCCGCAAGCCGGCTCTTCTGGATGTGGTGCCCGACGCGCTTCTGACCTTGGGCGTCTACATCAGCCGCGAATATGTGCAGGCGGGAATCGTGGACCTCAAGGGCTCCATGATGCGCAGCGAGCAGGTCCGCCTTTCAGCGGCGGAAACCGAAACGTCCTTTATGCGCAAGCTCTTCATGCTCACGGACAGCGTTGTCAGGGACAATATGGCGCAAAACCTGTGGGGAATCGGCATTTCCTCCATCGGCCCGCTCAATGTCCGGGAAGGCGTCATCTTGAACCCGCCGAACTTTCATAACATCCGCAACCTCTCGGTCGTAGGGCCGCTGGCTGAACGGTATCATCTGCCCGCGTACCTGGAAAACGACATGAACGCGTCCTCGCTTGCCGAGCTGTACTTCGGCAACGGACAGACGATGAATAACTTTATCTATGTAGGCATCACGTCGGGCGTGGGCGCGGGCGTCATCATCGACCGCAACCTGTATAACGGCAACAGGGGGTACGGCGGTGAAATCGGCCATATAACGGTGGATATCGACGGCAATCTTTGCGGCTGCGGCAACCGCGGCTGCCTGGAGACCTACGTAAGCGTGCCGGCTACCGTCGAGTGGGCGCGGCAGGAGTATAAACGGAGCGGCGAACCGATACCCGAGATTACCTGGCTGGGATTGGTGGACGGCGCCGCGATGGGAAACAAGATACACCGCGCGGCGATCGAGCGCATGTGCCGGTACCTGGCCGCCGCGCTGGTAACGGCCGTAAACCTGTTCGATCCGGAGTGCATCTTTATCGGCGAAGAAATTGGCTTTGCCGCCGATATAGCGATTCCATTCCTGAACGAGTACGTCAACCGCTACAAGTTTTCACCCGACAGCTGCACGGTGCCCGTGCTTGCTTCCCGCTTTCCCGGAAGCGCCACGTTTGTAGGCACGGCGGCCCTGGTGCTGGAACGCAACCTGGAGCACGCGCGCCCGGCAAACGGCGGCGACGGCGGTGAATAACCCATTCTTTGCGTGTACGGCGAAAGCCTCACGAATATAAAAAACAATGGAGGAAGTAGAACATGAGAAAGACCCTCGCGATTCTGATGGCCGCCCTGTTCGCGCTGAGCATGGTTGCCTGCTCGTCCCAATCCGCCGCTCCCGCCGCGACCGCCGCACCCGCTGCGACTGCCGCACCCGCTGCGACCGCCGCTCCTGCTGCGTCCGCCGCTCCCGCCGCCAAGAAGGTCGTCGCCGGTGTGGTGTTCCAGGAGGACCAGTTCATGAAACTGCTCCAGTCCGGTTACAAAAAAGCGGCCGAGGACGCCGGCTATGAGTGCCTCACCGCTAACACCAACAACGATGCCACCAAGGAAGCGGAACTGATCAACACCTACGTCGCACAGCAGGTTGCCGGTATCGCCATCTCGCCGGTGAGCGAGGCCACCTCCATCGCGCCGCTCGAAGCCGCCAGCAAAGCGGGCGTGCAGATCGCTGTTTCCAATACGAACATTGACAAGAGCGATTTCATCGTGGGCGGTTATACCTCGGATAACTTCGCGTTCTGCGCCCAGACCGGCGCCCTTGCAGCCACGTATATCAAGGAGAAGATGAACGGCGAGGCCAACATCGGCATTCTCGAGTACAAGTCCCTGCTGCCCGAGCAGTCCGACGCGCGCGTGAAGGGCTTCCTGAGCGAGCTGGACAAAGCCGGCATCAAGTACACCGTCGTTTCCGATCAGGACGCCTGGCTGCAGGATAAGGCGGTCGCCGTCGTTACCGACATGCTCTCCGCCAACCCGAGCATCAATTTCGTCTTCGCCGCGAATGAGGGCGGCACCATCGGCGCCACGCTGGGCCTGGCAAACGCCAACCTCGCGGGCAAGGTCGTTGTGTTCGGCACCGACGCCTCCGAGCAGATCGTAGACCTGCTTAAGGACCAGAACAACATCCTGCAGGCCGTGACCGGCCAGGATCCCTACACCATCGGCTACAACACCATGAAGGCGCTGATTAACTCCCTCGAGGGCGGCGACACCTCCGCTACCAAAGGCAAAACCATCATCGTCCCCGGCACCACCCTCACCCGTGACGACACTGCCGGTCTTGACCAGTTCCTCTCGGACCTCAAGACCAAGATGGGTTCCTGAACCTGATTTCTCCTCTCGTTTGCCCGGCGCGTACAGGGCGCGCCGGGCAAACGGCATACGGGACCCCGCCTAAAATGAACGCGCCGGGCATATTGAGCCGAATCGGCATTGTCTTCGAAGAAACGAGCGAGGCGGCGAACAAACAACGCATCCCCGGGACGGGAGGCGCGAAAGAAAACGGCCGTTACCCGGCTTCCGGCCGGGTTGCATATATAGAATCGACGCAAGCAATGAGGTAAGACTTCATGAGAATATTACGAACCGAACACATCCGAAAGGAATATCCGGGCTGCCTGGCGCTGGACGATATTGGCGTTAGCTTTGATTCGGGCCGCGTACATGCGCTGGTCGGCAAGAACGGCTCCGGCAAGTCGACGCTGGTAAAGATTTTTTCGGGCGCTATTCAGCCCACGTCCGGCAAGTTCTATCTGGACGACGAGGAACTCAGCTTCGATTCCCCGGTGGAAGCGCAGCACAAAGGCATCGCCACCGTATACCAGGAGCTGAGCCTGATCCCTTACCTGAGCGTCGCGGAGAACATATTCCTGGGCCGGCTGCCTAAGAAGGGCAGGCTGATTGATTGGAAAACCGCGAACAGGCAGGCGGGCGAGCTTCTGCAAAAAATGAACGTGGATATCGACCCGGCCGAAAAGGTCTACAAGCTGAGCATGTGGCAGTGCCAGGTGGTAGAGATCACAAAGGCCATGAGCTACAATCCCAAAGTGCTGGTGCTCGATGAACCCACCTCGGCGCTGGCGCAGCACGAGGTGCAAAGTCTGTTCCAGGCGGTGCGGGCGCTCAAGAACCAAGGCGTCATTATCATCTATATATCCCATAGGCTCCAGGAGCTGTGGGAGATCGCGGATACCGTCACAGTGCTGCGCGACGGTAAGCTGATCGATTCCATACCCATGCAGGATACCGACCACAGGGGCATCGTGCACATGATGTTCGGCGAGGTCGAAATCCGTTCCCGCCCGGACGATCTGTCCGTGCAGGAGGAAAACGTGATGGAGGTAAAACACCTCACGCGCGCGGGCAAGTTCGAGGACGTGTCCTTTACGCTCAAGAAGGGCGAGGTACTGGGCATTGCGGGCATGCTGGGCGCGGGCCGCACGGAGCTGCTGCGCAGCGTATTCGGGGCCGATCCGTACGACAGCGGGGAGATTATCGTCGAGGGCAAGTCCGCGCCGCAAAAGCCCACTCCCGAAAGCATGAAAAAGCTGGGGTTGGGTCTCACGCCCGAAGAGCGCAAGACCCAGGGCGTGATCCTCATCCACTCCATACGGGACAATCTCTGCTATGCAGGCCTCGACCGCATATGCGACAATCATATTGTGAACAGCGCCCGGCGTAACGAGTTCGCGCAGCGGCAAATCAACGATTTGCAGATCAAAGTACCCAGCCCGCTGGCCCTGGTCAGCTCCCTCTCGGGCGGGAACCAGCAGAAGATCGTATTGGGCAACTGGCTGAACAACCAGCCTAAGATCATGCTTTACGACGAGCCCTCCCGCGGGATAGACGTAAGCGCCAAGCAGCAGATCTTCCAGATCATGTGGGACCAGTCCCGCAAGGGGATTTCGTCGATATTCGTTTCGTCTGAGCTGGAGGAGCTGCTGGAGGTCTGCCACCGGATTCTGATCATGCGCATGGGCAAAATCGTAGGCGAAATAGACCCTGGTGAAATTAGGATCGATGAACTATATGCTGCCGCGATGGGAGGAAACATCTAATGACCCGTAATTCAAAAACCAAGGATTTTATGATCCGGCACATGATCGAAATGCTGCTGGTGCTGCTGATCATCGGCATGACAATAGGCGCGCCCAATTTTGCGTCCGTCAACAACATCATGAATATCTTCCGCAACGTATCGCTCAAAGGCGTTGTCGCCATAGGCATGACGCTGGTGATCATATGCGGAGAGATCGATTTGTCCATCGGTTCGCAGGTTGCCCTGGGCGGCGTGCTTACCGCGTACATTTCCAAGGTGCTGATCGACGCGGGTATGGCGCCGGACTATTCGGCGCTGATCGGCCTTCTTGCGGCAATTGCGCTGGCAATCCTCGTGGGCATCTTTCACGGGATTGCGATCTATAATTTAGGCATGCCCTCGTTCATCGTCACCCTTGCCACACAGAGCATCATGTACGGCCTGGCGGCCATTATCTGCGGGGGCTTCCCCATCATCAACGTATATCCCAACTGGTACGAATACCTGGGCGTGGGCAAGCTGATCGGCGTTCCGGTCCAGGCGTTCATCCTCATCATTGTGGTGCTCATCGGTTGGTTCCTGATGAGTAAAACGGACCTTGGGCGCTCCATCTACGCAGTCGGCGGCAATGCCGAATCCGCCCGCCTGAGCGGCATCAACGTGCGCAGGGTGAAAATTATCGTCATGGTGGCGGTGCAGCTGATGGCGCTTCTGGGCGGCACAATGAACAGCGCGCAGGTGCGCTCGGCCACGTTCGGATTCGGCCGCGGCTGGGAAACGCAGGTCATCTCCTCGGTGGTCATCGGCGGAACCGCAATGAGCGGCGGCATAGGCACCATCTGGGGAACGTTTATCGGCATCATGTTTACAGGCGTAATCGCCAACGGCATGACGCTCTTGAACGTGAATGAATACATGCAGTACGTAGTCAACGGCGCGCTGATGTTCTTTGCGGTGATGTTCAATACCTACATGAACCGCGCGCGCCGTTAACGGCCGTCGGAAAAGAGTTTTCCTGCGGATTGGAACAATGCCGCCTATAGAATGAGTGCGGCGGCGGGAAGAGAGCGGTATGCTTCCGCCCCGGGATCAGTGCCCCATGTGGATGCCGGCCGCGCATCCGAGCTTAATGATTATTATTTGTGCCGCTCGCGGTCGGCGGCGGAATGGATGTTTATATGAAACGTTCGCAAGTTAACGCAGCGCTCGTTTGGGCGAAAAAAGTATTGGAGAATAACAATTTTAAGCTTCCTTGCTTCGGGTACTGGACGATGGATGAGTGGAAGGCCAACAGGGAAGAGACGGGAAACATCCAAAAGGTCATGCAGGGGTGGGATATCACCGATTACGGCATGGGCGATTTTCAAAAGATCGGCAGCGTGCTCTTTACTATCCGCAACGGCAAGGAGGACGCGGGCACGCCCTTCGCGGAAAAGCTGATCATGCTCTGTGAAGGCCAGAGACTCCCCTGCCACCACCATGTCTGTAAAACCGAGGATATCATTAACCGCGGCGGAGGCATACTTGCCATCAGGCTCTTCAATACGCTGCCCGACGGCGGGGCGGATACGGAAAGCGACGTGCGCGTGCGCATGGACGGTATCCTGCGCGTTGTAAAAGCGGGGGAGACCATCGAGATCACGCCGGGCAACAGCATCACGCTGACCCCCTATCTGAACCACATCTTCTGGGCTAAGCCGGGTGCGGGGGATCTGCTGGTGGGCGAGGTCTCCTCCATTAACGATGACAACACGGATAATTACTTTTCGGAGCCGGTCTCGCGCTTTGCGACCATCGAGGAGGACGAGCCCATCCTGCACCCGCTCTGCAACGAATATACCCGTGTGCTGTAAATGCCGGTCACAGAGGAAGCGCACATGAAAAAGGGAATCGCCGTGGCGGGCAACCTGGCCGTGGACCACGTGAAGTTTATCGACACCTATCCCGAAAAGGGCATGCTGTGCAACATCGGCGCTACCTCGCGAGGCATAGGCGGCTGCGCGGCCAATACTTCCTGGGGCCTGGCGGCGTTGGACCGATCGCTGCCGCTGACGGTGCTGGGCGCGGTGGGGGACGATGAAAACGGGGCTTTTCTGCTGGAAAAGCTGCGCGGCGCGGGCATAAACGTCGCGGGTATCCGCCGCCTGCCCGAATACGGCACTTCCTATACCGACGTCATGACCGTACGGGAAACCGGGGAGAGGACGTTCTTCCACGCGCGCGGTGCGAATGCGGCGTTCGGCATCGATAAAATCGATTTTGAAAGCCTGGATGCGTCGATTTTCCATATCGGCTACGCACTGCTGCTGGATTCGTTCGACGCGGACGATCCCGAATACGGAACCGTGATGGCGCGCGCGCTGGCCCGGGCGCGCGAAGCGGGTATGAAAACCTGCATGGACGTTGTCAGCGAGGCGGGCACGCGCTTCGCGCGCGTGGTGAAGCCCAGCCTGCGCTGGTGCGATTACGCCGTCATGAACGAGATCGAATCGGGCCAGGTGACAGGGATCGAGGCGCGCGGCGCGGACGGGCGGATAGACGGGGCGCGCGTGAAAGAGATTCTTGCCGAGCTAATGGCCTGCGGCGTCCGGGAGCTTGCCGTGGTGCACGCGCCCGAGGGCGGTTACGCGATGGACCGGTCCGGCGTATTCACCGTATCTCCCGGTTTCCGGCTGCCTGACGGCTATATTAAGGGCACCGTCGGCGCGGGGGACGCGTTCTGCGCCGGTATACTCTACGGGCTTTGGCGCGGCTTCGATACCGCATACGCGTTGCGCCTGGCGAATGCCTGCGCGGTGTGCAACCTTTCCTGCGCCAACGCGAGCGACGGAATGCGCTCGCTTGATGAGACTCTGCGCGCCGTGGAAGAGCTTGCGCTCCAGCAATGATGCGTATCTGGAGCCGTATGCGAAGCGGGAGCAAAAGCTTGTGGTCGAGGCGCTGGAGGGGCGGTAAGCATGGCTGAACACGCGAACCCGGAGGGGGGAGGCGGCGCGCTCAAGGCCGCGGTGTTTGGTATCCAGCACTACTCCATCCACGACGGGCCGGGTATCCGAACGGCCGTTTTTCTGAAGGGGTGCTCCCTGAGATGCGTTTGGTGCCATAACCCGGAAGGGATCGATCCGCTTCCGCAGCTTGCGTATATGGAGAACCGCTGCATTCTCTGCGGCGGATGCGCGGCGCTGTGCCCGGAGGTTCACCGCATTGAGGGCGGCGTGCATACGCTTAACCGTGCCAACTGTACCGGATGCGGGAAATGTGTGGACGTCTGCTGGCCCGGGGCGCTCTCCATGGCGGGCCGGTACATGAGCGCCGGGGAAGTCATTGCCGATGTGATGCGGGATAAAGCATATTATGAAAACAGCGGCGGAGGGCTTACGGTTACGGGCGGAGAACCGATGTGCAGCTTCGCGTTTACCCGGGAGCTTCTCCGGCTGGCGAAGCAAAACGGCATGCACACCGCGCTGGAAACCAGCGGGTGCGGCGGATTAAGCGAATATGCGGAGCTTTTGCCCGATCTGGATCTCGTGCTGTTTGATTATAAGGAGACGGATCCGCAAAAGTACGCGCGCTTTACCGGCGCCGACCGAAACCGCAGCATGGCTGCGCTCGCCTTTTTATGCGGGAAAGGCGTTCCCATTATCCTGCGCTGCCCCGTCATACCGGGGTGTAACGATACGCGGGAGCATTTTGAAGGCATCGCCGCAGTTACGAAACAGTACCCCAGCATTCTCGGGTTTGAGCTGCTTGCGTACCACAGGCTGGGTATATCCAAAACCAAGAGGCTGGGGCTCCCCGACGGGGCGGTGTTCGAGGTTCCGTCGGAGGAAACGGTGAAACGGTGGAACGGCATGGTAACGGATTTGGGCGGCAGAAGGCGGGCATAGGTCAAGGAGGGCGGCATGAATCAGAGAATCGAAAACATGCGTAAAAGCGTGGACGCGCTTAACGATGCGGGCGTCAGAGGGACCCGCTTTTATGCGCTCGTCTGCGAATCCCTTTGCAAAACCGAGGGAGAGCCCGTGCAGATCCGCCGCGCGAAAGCGATCGCGAACCTGCTGGAGCAAGGCCCGGTCGCCATACTTCCTTACGAACTGATCGTAGGCTCCATGAGCGGGTACTGTCCTGTGGAAAAGAACGTTCCCTCGTATGAAGAGCAGACGCGGCGCGCAACCGGCATTCTGGAAACGTATCTCGCGAACAAGCGCGGGCGGATCGCGCAGGCGGGCGTCGACCGGGACGCGATCAAGACCTTTGAGAAGGAATTTACCAGCAAAAAGAGCCGGTGGACGCTGATGAGCCGCGTGCACCACGACGCGAACATCACATATGAGGATCTGCAAAAGCTGATTGCGGATATGCAGGCGCATTTCGCGGCCGAGCCCGATCTGGAGAAATACGAGATCGGCCGGGAACTGGAACGCAGCCTGAAGCTCGATTACGGGCCGGGCGTCAAGGAGCAGGTGGATGCGCTGCCCTGGTTTGCCGCCAACCACCTGAGCCTGGACTACGGCATGGTGCTTGCGCGCGGCTGGGACGATATCCGCGCGCAGATCGCGCGGGAGCTGCAATTGGCACAGGATGCCGCCAAGCGGGAATATTATACCGCCGCCCGGATCGCCGCGGATGCGGCCGTAACATTCATCCGGCGGCACGCGCAGGCGGCAAAAAGCGCCGCGGCCGTTGAAAACGATGTTGTCCGCCGCCGGGAACTGGAGAGGATCGCACAAATTTGCGCGAAAATTGCCACGCAGCCGGCGGGCAGCTTTTATGAGGGCGTACAGCTTGTGTGGCTGCTGCATCTGGCGCAAAGCTACGCGTGGGGCTCCGCGCTGTCCTTCGGAAGGTTCGATCAGTACATGCTCGGTCTGTACGAGAGGGATCTTGCGGCGGGCGTTATGACGCGCGGGCAGGCGATGGAACTGCTGTGCTGCCTGTGGCTGAAGGTGAACGAGCCCAAGATGCGTACGGTGCAGAGCATGACCATCGGCGGCATTACGCCCGACGGCAGGGATGCGGCGAACGCGTTGACCGCGCTCTGCCTGGACGTCATCCGCGAAATGCAGCTCCCTTATCCGAACGTAGGCGTTCGCATCAACGAGCGCAGCCCCCAATGGCTGGATGAAGGCGTGACCGAAGCCGTGAAAAGGGGCGGCGGCCAGCCGATGATCATGAACGACGGCGTCTTCATACCGGCGCTCCGGAAGCTGGGGTATGCGGACGCATACGCGAACGATTATTACAATATGGGCTGCGTGGAGATCATGATTCCCGGCAAGCAGCCCAACTGGGGCGTAACGGACCCCATCGCCTTCCCCATGCTCATCGAGCAGGTCTTTGAGAAATACCGCGCCGGCGCTTATAAGCTCTTCAGCTTTGAAGAATTCTATCAGGCATACCGGGAGGAGCTCGGCGAGGCGGTCGGCAGGGATTACCGGGAGGCGCTCGCAAAGATTCAGGACATCAAGGGCAAATGCTACGATCCGCTCGCGTCGCTGCTCACGGACGGCTGCTTGGAAAATGGCAGGGATATGTTCCAGGACGGCAGCGAACTGGGCACGCACTGGTCCTTCTACGCATACGGGCTGGGTACGGCGGCGGATTCCATGGCGGCCGTGAAGAAGGCCGTCTACGAGGAGAAGCTGCTCACGATCGAACAGCTGAGCGGCATCCTTGAAAGGAACTACGAGGGAAACGAGCCGATACGGGCGCTCTTAAGCAACAAGATGCCCCATTACGGCAACGACGACGACGAGGTGGACCTGCTCGCGCGCGATATGCTTGCCTGTTTCACCCGCGGCGTGATGGCGCTGAACAGGCCCGGCTCACCCGATAAATTCGTAGCCACGCTGTTCGGATATTTTTTCCACATTTATCATGGCGAAATTACCGGCGCCACGCCGAACGGAAGAAAACGCGGGGAGGCGTTCAGCGACAGCATGGGCCCCTCCCAGGGCAAGGATATCGAAGGCCCGACCAGGATGCTCAATTCCGTTGTGAAGCTTGATCATACCGATATTACCGGCGGCTACGCGCTCAACATCAAGCTCAGCCCCGGTCTGGCAAGCGGCAGGGCGGGCACGGAAGCGGTCACGGCGCTTATTCGTACATACCTGCAGCAAGGCGGCCCGCAGATACAATTCAATATGGTGGATGTGGAGTCGCTCAGGCTGGCAAAACGCGAACCGGAAAAGTACCGGAACCTGATTGTGCGTATCGGCGGGTATTGCGAGTATTTCGTAAATCTGGACGGCTCGCTCCAGGACGAGATTATCGAGCGGACGGTTCATCAAATATAACAGGGGGCAAAGAAAATGAAAACAAAAGCGGTCCGGCTGTACGGAAAGCAGGACCTTCGCTTTGAGGAAATGGAGCTTCGCGGCATCGGCCCGGACGAAATCCTGGCGAAGGTTATCACGGACAGCCTGTGCATGTCCAGTTACAAAGCCATGCTGCAGGGAAGCGACCACAGGTGCGTCCCCGACGGATTGGAACAGAACCCCATTATCATCGGCCACGAGCTCTCGGGCGCAATCATGGAGGTGGGCGCAAATCTCAGGGACCGGTACGCCGTGGGCGAGCGCTTCACGGTGCAGCCGAAAATGTACTTTGGAGACCGGATCACCGGGCCGGGCTATTCGTACACGGAATATGGCGGGGACGCTACCCACATCATTATCCCCGCGGAGGTGATAGAGGGCGGATACATTCTTAAATATGCGGGGGACTCGTATTATAAGGCCTCCACGGCCGAGCCGATCTCCTGCCTGATATCGGGCTTAGACGCGCTGTATCATCTGGACGCGGACAATAAACGGCACGTTATGGGCGTTAAGAACGGCGGCAATATGGCGATTCTCGCGGGCGCGGGGCCAATGGGTCTGGGCGCGGCCGAACTTGCCATGGTGATGGAGCACAAGCCGCGCCTGCTGGTCATTACGGATATCGATCAAAATCGCCTGGACCGCGCGCAGCGGATGGTCCGGCCCAGGAACGGGGTCGAATTGCTGTTCGTCAATACCGCCGGTCTGGAAAACGAGGCGGACTATCTGCTTTCCCTGACCGGAAACCGGGGCTTTGACGACATTATGGTGATGGCGCCCGTACCCGCGGTCATCCAATGCGCGGACAAGATCGCCGGAACGAACAGCTGCGTCAACTTTTTCGCGGGCCCGACGCGCCAGGATTTCTATGCGAACATCAATTTCTACGATATTCACTACAAGTATAAGCATTTCATCGGAACCTCGGGCGGGGACGTCGGGGACATGAGAGCGGCGCTGTCCTTCATTGAGGGCGGCCTCATCAACCCCTCGGTGCTGATAACGCATGTGGGGGGCCTCAACAGTGCAGCCGGGGCCACGCTGAATCTTCCTAAGATTCCGGGAGGCAAGAAGCTGATTTATTGCAATATTGAAATGGAATTGACCGCGATCGAAGAGTTTGAGGAAAAAGGGAAGAATGACCCGTTCTTCCGTGCGCTCCATGAAATATGCGGGCGGCATTCCATGCTGTGGAACAAGGAGGCGGAGGAGTATCTCCTCCAACACGGCAAAAGCATCCTGTAAGTACCGCGATAAACTCCCGCCGACGAAAACGCGGGCGGTTCTCTTGCGGCCCGGAGGGCAAGCGGGCCGCGTGAAAAAAATCGTCCCGCTTTCCTTTGTTCGTAATAAAAACTCCAACAAAAATAGCAGGGCATCGCCATTGAACTGACCCCAAGAAGTTAGACCAAGGAATAAAGTTAAGTGATCAAGAGGGCTTGAAGTCTGTGAAGGGCAGGCGGCAAGCCCTTTAGCTTTGCCTTGATTCTGCGATTGTTGTAGTAATCGAGATAGGCAATCAGCTCAGCCTTGAAATGGAGGCGGGCGAACGAATTGTGTAAACCTCCGTTGTCAGATAGAATAAGAAACGGAGGATATTTTTATGGCCAAGAAGGAAAAGAGTCTATTGAGGCAGTTGATCGACGAACGCGGCATCAAGGATATTGC
>Ga0255336_100703_pt1 | contig 41348 bp, 35 predicted proteins | sample MeOH1_35cm_T3_17_FD_189102 | JGI IMG/M metagenome (GOLD analysis project Ga0255336, IMG submission 189102) | Sandy soil microbial communities from University of British Columbia, Vancouver, Canada - MeOH1_35cm_T3_179 | ecosystem: Engineered > Artificial ecosystem > Sand microcosm > Unclassified ...
ATCCGGGTCGGCGCGCAGTACGCGAGGCGGATCCTCTACTACTATTCCTACGACCCGCAGACCGGTAAGCTCCAATATATGCAATCCGCAACGGTGGACGCGGACGGGTATGCCACCGTTACGCAGTCCCATTGCTCGTCGTATGTGTTCACCCTGTACGGAAACAGCGAAATCGGCAGCGTTCCGAAAACCGGCGACGGCAGCTCCCCATGGGTTTGGCTGCCGCTGTGCGGGGCGGCGGCCGCGGGCATTGCCGCGCTGACGATATGGGGCAAACGGAAAAGAAGCGTATAGACGGTAATGGAGGATATGGGAATAGTGGGAGCGGCCTGCCGCTCCCACTATTCCCATATCCCACAAGCCGACCTGACTCCGCCGCCTGCATCAGGGCGGCATTCATTTTGAAATCCGCATTCCGTTATCAACCACGCACATGGTCAGCGCCTGCTTGCCGTGCGCGCACGCCTTGCGGAAATAATTGTCGAGGTTGAAGGCCACGCGCGGAAGATAGCCGAGGTCCTCCAGCAGCGTAAACAGGGGGAAGAAGATCGCCATGGGCGGCAGCATGACCGAAACGACCCAGGAAAGCGTCTTAAATACGCCGTCCGCTAGAATCCCCACGGCCCAGCCCGGCGCGCCGATTCCCTCTAAAAGCGCCCGAAACGGCGGCAGCAGGGAGAACAGCCCTTTCGCGAGCAGATCGGAGGGGACGTTCGCCCCCGATATGGTGAGCCACAGAATGCCGAACAGGCCCAGCACCATGATGGGGATGCCGGTGCGCTTGGAGGTAAGGATGCGGTCGATGGACCTGTCCCGCGCGTTGTACGCGCCGTCCTCCCGCTTGACCGCGGCGCTTGCCAGTTCTTCCGCCGCGCCGACGATGCTCGTTACGATCCGTTCCCGGAAGGCGGTCCTGCCGATGCCGCGCGCTTCGAGGCAGGCGCGGGCTTCCGAGAGCGCCCGCTCCACCTCCCCGTTCCCGGCGACGTCGAACCCGAGACTCTCCTTCATGGAGGCGAGGAGGCTTTCGTCGCCCCCGTCCAAGAGCCGCAGCGCCGCCCACCGGGCGTTTACCCTGCCGCGGAGCGCGGATGCGAGCGCGGGCTCCAAAATGTCTGCGGCGCGCTCCACATCGCCGTCATACCGCATGCGGAAGGGTTCCTTTTCCCTTCCCTCCCCGCGGGCGGCGAGGGCCACGGCTTCCATCAGCTCCTTCATGCCCTTGCCGCTTCTGGCGCTGGCCCCTACGACGGGGATGCCGAGCCGGGCGTGAAGCGCGCCGAGGTCGATCTGCAGCTTTTTCTTTTTCGCCTCGTCCATCAGGTTCACGCACAGCACGACAGAGGGCGTGATCTCCATGACCTGCAGCGCCAGATTCAGATTCCGTTCCAGGCAGGTGGCGTCCGCCACGACGATCACCACCTCCGGCCCGCCGAAGCAGAGGAAATCCCGCGCGATCTCCTCCTCCGTGGAGTTCGCCAAAAGCGAATAGGTACCGGGGATGTCCACCAACGTATAGCCGCGTTCCCGGTAGCGGTACCTGCCCCGCGCGTTCTCGACGGTCTTGCCCGGCCAGTTTCCGGTATGCTGATTCAGCCCCGTCAGGGCGTTGAACACCGTGCTTTTGCCTACGTTGGGATTCCCGGCGATGGCGATCACCGTATCCGCGGAATCGAGCCTTTCGGCGTACGGCAGATTTCCGGCCGTTCGCATGGCGACCGGCGGCTTCAGAAGATCCATGCTGCAAGCTCTCCTTCTTACGCAATAAAATGGGAATCGGAAGAATGGCTTTTGATACCGCCTTCGGTATACGTTCGTTCAGCAGGTCACCATGATGCCGGAGGAGATATCCTCCCTGAGAGCGATGACCGCCCCGCGGATCAGATACGCCACGGGGTTGCCCGAGGGGCTTCTGTACAGCGGCTCGATCACCGTTCCGCTGACCACGCCCAGATCCAGTATCCTGCGCCGCGCCGCGCCGTCGAGCGCGAGCGAGGTCACGCGCGCGCTTTTGCCCAGAGGAAGCCGCAGCAGCGGAAATTCGTCGTTCTGCAAAATGGGTCGCCTCCGTATCTAGTAAAGCAATAGCCTGGGGAAAACTTTTTTCCTTAGACTAATGTATGGCGCGGGTGTAAATTGTGTTACGCGGGCGCATGCTTTTGTAAAAGAGAGATTGCAATCTTTTCCCGGGATGGGTATGATGGGAAAAAGGCTGCGGATGAGGTTTTTGAATGGATATTATCAAGGCGATCCTGCTTGGCGTCATCGAGGGCGTGACCGAGTGGCTGCCCATCAGCAGCACGGGGCACCTGATCATTGCGGAGGAGTTCATCAAGCTGAGCGTTTCGGCGTCCTTTATGGAAATGTTCCGGGTCGTGATCCAGTTCGGCGCGATCCTCGCGGTGATCGTGCTGTACTGGAAGAAGCTCTTCCCTTTTTCGTTCCGCAAGAAACCCTTCGTCCGGCGGGAAACGCTCTCCCTGTGGGGCCGCATCCTCGCGGCCTGCCTGCCCGCCGCCGTCATCGGGCTGCTGTTTGACGACGCGATCGACGCGCTGTTCTACAACTACCAGACCGTCGCCCTCACGCTGATCCTCTACGGCGTGCTGTTCATCGTGATCGAGGCGCGCAACCGCAACCGGGTGCCCGCCGTGAACGACCCCGGCCATATCACGTACAAAAACGCGCTGCTGATCGGCGTGTTCCAGCTCCTCGCGCTGATCCCCGGCACGTCGCGCTCGGGCGCGACCATCATCGGCGCGATCCTCTTGGGCACCTCCCGCGAGGCGGCCGCGGAGTTCTCCTTCTTCCTCGCCGTGCCCGTCATGATCGGCGCGAGCCTCCTCAAGCTCGTAAAATTCGGCTTCGCCTTCACGTCCGCCGAGCTCGCCGTGCTCCTGGCCGGCGTCGTGACCGCGTTCGTCGTCTCCCTGTTCGCCATCCGCTTCCTGGTCGGCTTTATCCGCAAGCACAGCTATACGGCCTTCGGCTGGTACCGCATCGCGCTGGGCGTGATCGTGGCGGCCTATTTCCTCACCCGGGCGGCGGCATAGGCTCCCGTCCGAGGGAACGGCCGATAAATTCTGATTGGTAAAGCGAGGATACGATATGGCCAAAAGGCGCAGGCGCGCCGGCAAGACGGCGCGGAACCTGCTTTCGCTCCTGCTGTTTCTCGCGCTGCTGCTCGCGGTGGACTGTTTCGCGGGCGATCCGGCAGGCGTGCTGCAGGCGAACGCGCCCGGGCCGGCCGCGGCGTCCGCGGCCCCGGCGGCTTTTGAACAACCCGCGGCATCTCCAGAAAGTACGCAGCCAGGCAAGCCCGCGGCGTCGCCTTCCCCTGCGGGCGCGCAGACCGGCGCGCTTTCGGTGTACGTGCTCGACGTCGGCCAGGGCGACAGTATCTTTCTAAAAAGCCCTTCCGGCAAAACGATGCTCGTGGACGCCGCGGAAAGCGACGAATACAAAACAATCGACGCGTTCCTGAAAAAACAGCAGGTCAAGAAGCTGGACGTCGTGATCGCCACCCACCCGCACGCCGACCATATCGGAAGCATGCGCAGCGTCGTTTCCCACTACCCGGTGGGCGTCTATTATATGACGGACGCCGTCAACAATACCGCAAGCTACGAAAATCTGATCGATACCCTAAAATCCCGCAAGATCACCGTCAAGCAGGCAATCGGCGGGGCCGATTCGTATATCGCCTGGGACGATGCCGCGGAGGTGCGCATCCTCTCCCCCCTCCCCGGCAAAACGTACGACGACCTGAACAACACCAGCATCGTATGCCGCGTGCGCTTTGGGGATACCTCGATCCTGCTCACCGGGGACGCCGAAAGCATCGCCGAACGGGATATGCTGGAGACCCTCCCCGCCGAACTTCTGCGCGCGACCGTCCTCAAGGCGGGGCACCACGGCTCCAATTCCTCCTCCTCGCCCGATTTTCTCGACGCCGTTTCTCCCAAGGCGGCCGTAATCAGCTGCGGGCTCGATAACGCGTACGGGCATCCCCATGAGGAGACGCTCGAGAGCCTGGCGCAGCGGGACATCCGGGTCTACAGGACGGATCAGGACGGCACCGTGCACATCACGCTGGACGGCAAGGGGTATACGGTGGAAACGGAAAAATAAAGGTATCGGCGCTTTCAGCGCCGACGAGAAATTTTTTATTTCATAATGGGAGGGCTCCGCCCCCCATTCCCCCTAAAGTACGGAAGTGATTTCCAACTCGGTTCGAAATAGTCGCGCTACGGCAAGCCGCTTCCTATTTGGGGGACCGTACGCCGTACGGTCCCCCTGCTGGTTATTCGTTATTGCTTCTTTTCTTCCTCATTCCCCGGTTGGGGAGACGCGGGCGGATACCCGTAGGAAGAGGCGGGGGGCTGCGCCTGCTTGGCGGCCCGCTTCTTGCGCCCGGAGCGCGTCAGGAGCACCACGGCCACCGCGATCGCCGCAAGAATCAGCAGCACCGGCAACGCCACGACGACAAACACGAACAGGTTTTCAAAGAGCACCGCGATGCCGCTGAGCGTGGCGCTCAGCCCTTCGCTGATGCGGGTGCCGACGCTGTCGTTGCTGGCGACCGGCTTGGCGGCGGGGATCTCGGAAAGCTCGATGTTCACGGTGGAGTAATCCACCAGATTATCCCACCGCTTGAGCTGGGTGGTGAGGTTCTCGATCTCGTAGGTCAGGCGGGACAGCTCGGTCTCGAGCTTGATGATGTCCTCCATCGTCGTGGCCTTTTCGAGAAGCGCCTCGATCCTGCCGCGCTGCGCTTCATAGATCTTCAGGCGGGAATCCGTATCGAAGTACGAGGAGGTGATGTCCTCGCCGCTGCTGTTCTCGGAAACCACCGTGGCGGCGCCGCGGGCGTCCGAAAGGAACAGATCCATCTTCTCCTGCGGGATACGCACCGAAAGGCTGGCGTAGCGCCCGGGGTCGTTGTAATTCTCCGGCTTGCGGCCCGATACGTTCGAGCTTGCGAGGTACCCGCCCATATCCGCGGCCTTCTGCTTGATATGCGCGAGCACCGAATCGAACTCCCGCGTTTCCAGGCTCAGGCTCGCGGACTTGATGACCTTGTGCCCGCCGTATTGCTCCTCCGATTGGGCGGCGTTCTGTACGGCCGCGCTTTCATCGGCGCTGTCTCCCAACCCGAAGTCCTCCTTGCCCTTCTCCTGGGCAGCCGGAACCGGGGCGGCGGCGGGGGCGGACGTGGCGGCGGGCGCGGAGCCCGCGGCTCCGCCGCGCTGCACCAGCTGGGGCGTACTGGAGGCAGAGCAGCCGGCAAACAGCAGCGCGAAAATAAGCGTAAGCGCGATCCATCGTTTCTTCATCGTCATTCCTCCAACCTTTTGAAGTCGTTACCCTATAAACGGCGAAAGCCCGCGCGGGGTTGCGCGGGCAAGCAAATTTGTACGGATTTTCCTGACGCTTTAATAAAAAGGGGCCGCTGTGCGAAGTGCATTGCATGTACTTCGCACAGCGGCCCCTTTCAAAGAGTTCCGATTATTTTAAGACGCGCACTTCAGGAAGATGTACAGGCGGGACTGGGCGTCGCTGTAATCGTAGTTGTCGCCGCAGGTAACGAGTGTCATCAGGATATCGCCCGCGGAAACGCTCACGTCCAGCTTGACCTCGGAGCGGCTCTTCTGCTTGGCGATCCACGCCTCGATATCGGACTTGCTCGACGACGACAGCGGCTTGATGTTATAGGTCAGGGTGCTCGTCGGCTCGTCGTCCTTGGTCTCGTAGAGGGCGAACACCTCCCACTTGGACTGCTTCGCGTCGTTCCAATGGCTGAAGCCCGGGAGCTTGACCGTGAACGTGCGGTTGGCTTTGGTGGTCAGGGAGGATTTGTTGTCCTGGATCTCGTGCAGCTCGTGGAACATCGTGCCCGACTGCCGCATGTTGTGGCCGGAAATGATGATGTTGCGCGTCACGTCGCCGTAGTAGCTGTAAATGGAGCCCGCGCCGGGGCTGCCGGTGCTTTTCTTATAAATATCGTGGTTGTTGTAGAAGAAATCCTTCTTCGCCTTATCGTACGCGGAATACATGATCGGGTAATTGATGTTGGTGTTGGGGATGGTGATCCAGCCGGCCACGTCGGAGTTGATCTTGTGCGCCTCGGCGTAGTTGCTGTATTTACCGCTGGAAGCCGTGGGCGTAGCGGACGCGCCGGGGGCGGGCGTCTGGCCCGGGGCGAGCGTGGCGGCCGGGGTGGCGTTGGGGTCGATGGTGGCGTTAGGGTCGAGAGTCGCGTTTGGGTCGATGGTCGCGTTGGGGTCCGTCGCGCCGGGGATATCCAAGCCCGCCGTAACGCCGGGCTCCGCCGATACGCCGGGCGCGGCGGTGCCGCCGGGGCCGAAATCGATCGCGTCGTTCTCCGCCGGTTTTCCGCAGGCCGTCGTGGCCAGCAACATGGCAAGCACAAGTACTATGCTGAACGCTTTTTTCATGGTAATCCCTTCAATCTTATATTGTCCGCTGCCGGTTTTACTAACACCATGATACCGCAAACCGGGCGGCAGGCAAAGTAAATAAACTGTTAAAACCTGCGCGGCGATCCAGTGCCCCCGCGGGAATGCCCTAACGGCGGGGCTTCATCGTGGGGAAGAGCAGCACGTCGCGGATGGAGGCGGAATCGGTGAGCAGCATCACGAGCCGGTCGATGCCCACGCCGATGCCCCCCGTGGGCGGCATGCCGTATTCGAGCGAGAGGCAGAAGTCCTCGTCGATCATCATGGCCTCGTCGTCGCCCTTCTCCCGCTCGGCCAGCTGCTGCACGAAACGGCTGCGCTGGTCGATGGGATCGTTGAGCTCGGAATACGCGTTGGCGGCCTCGCTGGCGTTGATGAACAGCTCAAACCGCTCGGTGACGAACGGCATGCCCGGCTTGCGCTTGGTAAGGGGCGAAACCTCCACCGGATAATCCAGTATGAAGGTAGGCTGAATGAGCTTTTCCTCTACGAACGCCTCGAACGCCTCGTTGAGGAGCTTGCCGCGGGTGATCCCGCGATCCTCGTACTTGAGGCCTACGGAATCGGCCAGCGCGCGCGCCTCCCCGTCCGTCCGGCAGGCGAAGAAATCGGCGCCCGTGTACTGTTTGACGGCGTCGTTCATCGTCATGCGCGCAAAGGGCGGCGTGAGATCGATCGCTTTGCCCTGGTAGGTGATCTGCGCGGTCCCGAGCACCGTCCGGGCGCAATGAGCGATGAGATCCTCCACCAGGTCCATCATGCCGTGGTAATCGGTATAGGCCTGGTAGAGCTCCAGCGTCGTGAACTCGGGGTTGTGCTTATAGTCCATCCCCTCGTTGCGGAAGATCCGGCCGATCTCGTACACGCGCTCCAGGCCGCCCACGATGCACTCCTTGAGCGGGAGCTCGGTGGCGATGCGCAGGTACATATCGATATCCAGCGTATTGTGGTGCGTAATGAAAGGGCGCGCGTTCGCGCCGCCGGGGATGGTGTTGAGAACCGGGGTTTCCACCTCCAGGAAGCCCTGCTCGTCCAGCCTGCGCCGAATTTCCGATATGATGCGACTGCGCTTGACGAAGGTCTCCCTGACCTCGGGATTGACGATCAGGTCCACGTACCGCTGGCGGAAGCGCTGCTCGGGGTCCTTGAGGCCGTGGAACTTTTCGGGCAGCGGGCGCAGGGACTTAGAAAGCAGCGCGAGGCTTTTCGCGTGCACCGAAACCTCGCCGGTGCGGGTCTTGAATACCGCACCCTCGACGCCCAGGATGTCGCCGATGTCCATGGCCTTGAAGTCCGCGTACGCGTCGGCGCCGATGTCGTCGCCGCGCACGTACACCTGGATTTCGCCCTTGCCGTCCAACAGGTGCAGAAAGCTCGCCTTGCCCATGATGCGCTTGGACATCATGCGCCCGGCGACGCGCACCGTCTGCCCCTCCAGCGCCGCGAAATTTGCGATGATCCCGGCGCTGTGGTGGGTCTGCGGGTAGGTGACATGCGTGAAAGGATCGCGGCCCGCGGCCTGCAGAGCCGCGAGCTTATCGCGCCGGATCTGTAAAAGCTCACTCAGTTCCTGCTGCGAGAGCTCGTCCGAAAGCTCCGCGGGCGGGGAAGGCGGGTCGTTGCGTTCCATGTTCGTCCTCAATCCAATGCTTTCTTGATCGCCAGTATATGCCAGTGCATTGCGCCGCCGGGCGTCTGCACGTCCACGAGATCGCCCGCCCGGTGGCCGAGCACGGCCATGCCGACGGGGGATTCGTTGGAGATTCGGCCGTTTTCGGGATCGGCCTCCGCAGAGCCGACGATGTGGTAATCCTGCTCGATGCCGAGGGTGTCGTTCTTGAGCGTCACCACGGCGCCGACGTTGACGACATCCGTATCGAGGGTGTCCTCGTCGATGATGATGGCATTGCGCAGCATGTTTTCGAGCTGGATGATATCGTACTCGTTCTTCGCCTGCTCGTTTTTGGCAGCGTCGTACTCCGCATTTTCGCTCAAATCCCCGAAAGACCGCGCGATCTTGATCTGCTCCGCGATCTCCATCCTGCGTGTGGTTTTGAGATGTTCCAAATGCTCCTCGTATTTTGCGATGCCCTCGGGCGTCAGCCTGACCTCTGCCATGCGTTTGCCTCCTGTTTCAAAATAATGCGCACCCAATGGCGCGCCCAAAAGAACCTTTTTCCCGTAGTACCAAACAATTATAAGGGCGGGCACCCACCTTGTCAAGGCTTTACAGCCCCCGCCGCGCGGCGCGGTTCAGGCCTCCGTGCGGCTGCGCAGATACCCGAGCAAAAGCGCCCGGAGCTCCTCTAGCGACGTGCAGGCGTTCACCGCGGCGCGCAGCTTCGCCGCGCCGGGCAGCCCGTGCAGATACCACGCCACATGCTTGCGCATTTCGATCACGGCGTGCGCGCCCTTATAGGCCTGCTGCATGGCCGCGTGCCGGAGCGCCGTATCGACGCGCTCCTCCGGCGCGGGCGGCGCGTACGCCTCCCCCGCGAGGGCCGCGGCGCAGGCGCGGAATATCCAGGGATTGCCCAGCGCGCCGCGCGCGATGAGCACGCCGTCGCAGCCGGTTTCCCGCTTCATGCGGAGCACGTCCTCCGGGGCGAACAGATCGCCGTTGCCGAGCACGGGGATGCGCACCGCCGCCTTGACCGAACCTATGATGTCCCAATCCGCCCGGCCGCTATACCCCTGCGCGCGGGTCCTGCCGTGCACGCACAGCGCCGCCGCGCCGCTCTCCTGCGCCATGCGCGCGAACTCCACGGCGTTGACGCTGTGTTCGTCCCAGCCTTTGCGGAATTTCACGGTGACGGGCAGGGGCACGGCCTTTGCCGCCGCCTCTATGATCCGCCCGGCCAGGGGCAGGTCGCGCATAAGGGCGCTCCCCTCGCCGGCCCCCGCGATCTTGTGCGCGGGGCAGCCCATGTTGAGGTCGATGAGGTCGACGCGCCCCGCGTACCGCTCCCCGATCCGCCTTGCCGCCTCCGCGACCGCTGCGGGGTCCGCCCCGAAAAGCTGGAAGCCGCAGGGATGCTCTCCCTCCGCGGTTTCGAGCAGCTCCAGCGTACGCTCGTTTTCATACAGGAAGCCCTTGGCGCTGACCATTTCGGTGAACGTCAGCGCGCAGCCCATTTCCCTGCACAGCGTGCGGAAGGGCAGCTCCGTCACGCCCGCCATGGGGGCCAGCCCCACCGGGAACCCGGCATACGGGCGCTGTGTCACGGTGTGCCTGTCGCTTTGGGCTGGGGGGTGGCTTTGGCCTTCGCCTTGGGCGTCGGCGTGGCCTCGGGAACGGGGGTCAGCGTGGCCGCAGGCGTCGAGGTCGGCGCGGGCGTCGGCGTGGCGGCCCCCGGGGTGGGCGTGGGCGGAACAAACGGCGTCATGCGGGGATCCGGCGTATGCGCGGGGGCCTCCGAAGGCGCCGCTTCCACCAGCTTGATCTGGTAGATGTACCACCTGCCGTCGCTGCGCAGGAAGCGCACCTGGTAGCGGCCCCCCTCCCAGGCGGGCAGGGAGGAACCGCTCGCAGCGCCCGCCTGCGCGTCGTTGTAGGTGCCCGCAAGGTCCGCCATGCGGTCCTCCACCGTAACCGTAGCCATCTCGGACCACGGCCAGACCGAAATGCCCTTGACCTCCACGCGGTAATCCATGCTGCTGATGGTATAATTCTGATACGCGCCGTTGGTAAGGGCGGCGTCGCCCGCAATGAATTCATCCGTAAAGTATTGCCTAAGCTGCTCCCTGTCCCCGTCCTGCAGGATGCACGAAGCCCTCAGCTGCATGCCCTCCGTCGAGAGGATGTACAGGTTTCCCATGCGCATCGCCGTTGTGAACACGCAGTAGCACAGCGCCGCGATGGCGGCGATCAGAAGCAGCGTCCGCATAAAATACCAGATGCCGCGCCGCCAGATCGTCGTGCCGGCCAGATGCTTTTTCTCCTCGGTCTGCATGCCCTCACCGTCCTTTCCTGCCGCATGTACTTCACAATCATACCATAAAACCCAGCTTTCCAAAAGCGGGCTTTACCGGAAAAGGGCAATCCCCTTAGTTTTCTTTTCTTCTCTCTCCCTCCGTCACGGCTGCGCCGTGCCGCCTCCCTCATCAGAGGGAAGTGAGCGGCAAACGGAAAAAGGCAATTCCCATACGGTTTTCTTTTGCTTCTTTTCTTTTCTAAAAGAAAAGAAGCGTATCCCGCATCCTGAAGGTATCGGCGCTTTCAGCGCCGACGAGGGGCTTTTTTATTTCATAATGGGAGGGCTCCGCCCCCCATTCCCCCTGGGGAACGGACGTTGACGAAAAGGGCCGCCCGAACGGGCGGCCCTTATAAATCGTTGTTTGGTTTATTCAATGACGCTGGCCACGACGCCCGCGCCGACCGTACGGCCGCCCTCGCGGATAGCGAAGCGCAGCCCTTCCTCGATCGCGATCGGCGTGATGAGCTTGATCGTCATCTGCACGTTGTCCCCGGGCATCACCATTTCCACGCCCGCGGGCAGCTCGATCGTCCCCGTCACATCCGTCGTCCGGAAATAGAACTGCGGACGGTACCCCGGGAAGAACGGCGTATGGCGCCCGCCCTCCTCCTTCGTGAGCACGTACACCTCGCCGCGGAAATGCGTGTGCGGGTGGATCGAACCCGGCTTCGCGAGCACCTGCCCGCGCTCAATGTCGCTGCGCTGCACGCCGCGAAGCAGCACGCCGATGTTGTCCCCCGCAATCGCCTGATCCAGAAGCTTGCGGAACATCTCAACGCCCGTCACTACCGTACTCCGTGTGGCGGTCAGCCCTACGATCTCCACCGTATCCTGCAGCTTCACCGTCCCGCGCTCCACGCGGCCCGTCGCCACGGTCCCGCGGCCCGTGATCGTGAACACGTCCTCCACCGGCATCAGGAACGGCTTATCCGCCGCCCGCTCCGGCGTCGGGATGTAGCTGTCCACCGCATCCATCAGCTCGAAGATGCACTTGCAGCTCTCGCACTCCTTCGCCTTCTTGCCCGCGATCAGGTCCTCCATCGCGCGAAGCGCCGAACCCTTGATGATGGGGATATCGTCGCCGGGGAACTCGTAGCTGGAGAGCAGCTCGCGGACTTCCATTTCCACCAGCTCCAACAGCTCCGGGTCGTCCACCTGGTCCACCTTGTTCAGGAACACCACGATATACGGCACGCCCACCTGACGGGCAAGCAGGATATGCTCGCGGGTCTGGGGCATCGGGCCGTCCGCCGCCGACACGACCAGGATCGCCCCGTCCATCTGCGCCGCGCCCGTGATCATGTTCTTCACATAGTCCGCGTGGCCCGGGCAGTCCACGTGCGCGTAGTGGCGCTTATCCGTCTGATACTCCACGTGCGCCGTGTTGATCGTGATCCCGCGCGCCTTCTCTTCCGGCGCTTTGTCGATTTCATCGTAACGCATCGCGGCCGCCTGCCCCTGCTGCGCCAGCGCCATCGTGATCGCCGCCGTCAGCGTCGTCTTGCCGTGGTCCACGTGCCCGATCGTTCCGATGTTCACGTGCGGCTTCGTGCGCTCGAATTTCTGCTTTGCCATTGTGTTCGTTCCTCCTGAATGCTCTTATTTCATTTTATTTCCGGTTTCATTCCGGCAGCCGCCGGTCCTTTTAACGGTCGCGGCCCGTGATCTTGGCGGCGACGTTCATGGGCACTTCCTCATAACGATCGAACTGCATGGTGAACGTGCCTCTGCCCTGGGTACGGCTCCTCAGGTCCGTCGCGTAGCCGAACATCTCGGAGAGCGGGCTCATCGCGTGCACGGCCTGGCCGTTCCCGCGCGCTTCCATACCCTCGATGCGGCCGCGGCGCGCGTTGATGTTGCCAATGACGTCCCCCATATATTCCTCGGGAATGACGACCTCCACCTTCATCATGGGTTCGAGCAGCACGGGCGCGGCCTTACTTGCCGCCTCCTTGAAGGCGAGGGAGCCCGCGATCTTGAAGGCGAGCTCGGAGGAGTCCACCTCGTGGTAGCTGCCGTCAAGCAGCGTCGCCTTGAAATCCACCACCTCGAAGCCGCCCAGCGGCCCGCTGCGCGCGGCCTCCTGGATGCCCTGATCGATGGCGGGGATAAACTCCTTGGGAATGACGCCGCCCACGATCTGGTTCTCGAATGCGTAGCCCGCGCCGGGCTCCTGCGGGGAGAACTCCACCACGCAGTGGCCGTACTGGCCGTGGCCGCCGGTCTGGCGCACGTAGCGGCCCTCCGCCTTGACGGCCTTCGTAATGCTCTCGCGGTAGGCGACCTGGGGCTTGCCGACGGTGGCCTCCACGCGGAACTCCCGGATCAGGCGGTCCACGATGATCTCCAGATGCAGCTCGCCCATGCCCGCGATGATGGTCTGCCCCGTCTCCTGATCGGTATAGGTTTTGAAGGTGGGGTCCTCCTCGGCGAGCTTCACGAGCGCGAGGGTCATTTTATCCTGCCCCGCCTTCGTCTTGGGCTCGATGGCCACGCGGATGACGGGATCGGGGAACTCCATGGATTCGAGGAGCAGCGGGCGCTGCTCCTCGCAGAGCGTATCGCCGGTGGAGGTATCCTTCAGGCCGCCGATGGCGGCGATATCCCCGGCGTACACCTCGTCCACCTCGGTGCGGGCGTTGGCATGCATCAGAAGGATGCGGCCCACGCGCTCGCGCTTGCCCTTGGAGGCGTTGTAGATATAGGTGCCGCTCCTGAGCGTGCCGCTGTACATACGGAAAAACGTCAGCTTGCCGACATACGGATCGGTCACAATCTTGAATGCGAGCGCCGCGACGGGCGCGTCGTCCGAGACCTCGGCCGTGATCGTGCCGTTGCCCTCGGCCGCCTTGCCCTCCGCGGGCGGGATATCGAGCGGCGAGGGAAGATAATCCACGATTGCGTCAAGCAGGGGCTGCACGCCCTTGTTGCGGTAGGAGGTGCCGCAGCACACCGGCACGACGGCGTTCGCGATGCACGCTTTGCGCAGGCATGCGCGAATTTCGTCCGCCGTGGCCTCCTCGCCCTCGAGATATTTTTCAAGAAGCGCCTCGTCCTGGTCGGCAACGGCCTCCACGAGCTTCATGCGATGTTCCCGGCAATCGGCAAGCATATCCGCGGGGATCTCCTCCTCGCGCACATCCACGCCCATATCGTCGTAATAGACCTCGGCCTTCATCTTGAGAAGGTCGACGATCCCGCGGAAATCCGCCTCGGTGCCGATGGGGATCTGGATGGGGACGGCGTTGGCGCCCAGCCGCTCGTGCATCATGGCGATGACATTGTAGAAGTCGGCGCCGGTGATGTCCATCTTGTTGACGTAGGCGAGGCGGGGCACGCCGTACTTGGTCGCCTGCCGCCACACGGTCTCGCTCTGCGGCTCTACGCCGCCCTTGGCGCAAAAAACCGCCACGGCGCCGTCGAGCACGCGCAGGGAACGTTCCACCTCAACGGTGAAGTCCACATGCCCCGGCGTGTCGATGATGTTGATGCGGTGCCCGCGCCAGAACGCGGTGGTTGCGGCGGACGCGATCGTGATGCCGCGCTCCTGCTCCTGCACCATAAAGTCCATGGTCGCGGCGCCTTCGTGCACTTCGCCCACCTTATGGATCCTGCCCGTATAGAACAGGATGCGTTCGGTGGTGGTCGTCTTCCCGGCGTCGATATGCGCCATGATCCCAATGTTTCTGGTCTTTTCCAGGGTAGTTTGCCTAGGCATGTTCCTCCTTTCCGCCAAGGATACAACGTATCGCTAGCTTGAACAAAAAAAGTCCCTCCAATGGGTAAAAATATTGGCCCTCTTGAAAACAAGAACGGATACGGCCCATCCCGGCCGTATCCGCAAGCCGCGCTCTTACCAGCGGTAATTCGCGAACGCCTTGTTGGCCTCGGCCATCTTGTGGGTATCTTCCTTCTTTTTGAAGGCGTTGCCCGCCTGATTCGCCGCATCCATGATCTCGCCGGCGAGGCGCTGCATCATGGTGCGCTCGCTGCGGCTGCGCGCGTAGGAAACCAGCCACCTGAGGCCCAGCGTCTGACGGCGCTCGGGACGGATCTCGATAGGCACCTGGTAGGTCGCGCCGCCCACGCGGCGGGCCTTGACCTCGAGCACGGGCATGATGTTCCCCATCGCCTGGGTGAACACCTCGAGGGGATCGCGGCCGGTCTTCTCACGAACGATGTCGAAAGCGCCGTAGCACGCCTGCTGCGCGACGCCGCGCTTGCCGTCGAGCATGACCTGGTTGATAAGCTTGGTGACGACGACGCTCCCGTAGATGGGATCGGCAAGCACCTCGCGCTTGGGGATAAATCCGCGTCTTGGCATTGCTTTTCCCTCCTTACTTCTTGGGGCGCTTCGCGCCGTAGAGGCTACGCGACTGCATCCGCTTGGCGACGCCCGCGGTATCGAGCGCGCCGCGGATGATGTGGTACCGGACGCCCGGCAGATCCTTCACGCGGCCGCCGCGGATGAGCACCACCGAGTGCTCCTGCAGGTTGTGGCCGATGCCGGGGATATACGCGGTGCCCTCAAGGCCGTCCGTCAAACGGATACGGGCGATCTTGCGAAGCGCCGAGTTGGGCTTCTTGGGCGTCATGGTACGCACGGCGGTGCAAACGCCCCTGCGCTGGGGGCGCTTCTTGAGTATGGGGGAGTTGGACTTGTACTCCACCTGCTCCCTGCCCTTGCGGATCAATTGGTTGATCGTAGGCATTCTATTTCCTCCTGATGTCGTTCGCTTCTGTTTCGGTTCGGCGTCCGCCGCCTTTTTCATGCGGTATCCGCCGGTTACAGCGTTTTTGCGGCTGCGCCGCGGAATCTATCTGTCAAGAAAACTCCCTGCAACCCCTTGAGGGAGAGATCATCACGGTTTTGCGGCGCGCACGCCGGCGCAGGCCGCGCCCACGTCGATGCCGCACCTCGCGCCCAACTCGCGCATGGTGGGGACAAACGTAATCTCCACGCCGTATTCTTTGCAGGCGGCGCCGAGCTTATTTTGCAGGTACGCTTCCGCGTCGAGCGCGACGTACACGCGCGCGAGCGCGCCCGCCTTGAGCTGGCGCAGCACCTGCTTGGTGCCCACAAGGGTATTTTTAAACTCCTCCGCCACGCTTCCCGCCCCCCCGGCCGCGCGCCGGTCCGTCCGGGCCGGCATGGCAAAAATAAGGATACGCATGGCGCATTGGAACAAACGTCCACAAAAGCGCACCATGCGTAGTTTACCATCTGCAAGAGAGGTTGTCAAAGGTTTTTAGAGGAAATTTGGGGCGATTCCCGTCTACTCGTGCACGGGGCAGACCGCGTCCTCCGGCGTGCCCGTCCCCACGCCCATGCGCATGCGCTTTCTGACAAAGACGAGCCGCAGCCTTTTCCCGTTGGTGTTCAGGGGGAACCAGCCCTTTTCTCTCATATCGTGCAGAATGGGCAGATTGAAGGGGTCCAGTTCCGTCACCTGTGCGTAGCGCTTTTCCAAAGCATTTGTGATCAGCCTCCCCGCGACGGCGGCTATGACCACCACCCCCACGAAAACCGCGAAGGGCAGGAGCATGCTCGTCGCCTCGAGCGCGTCGGAAACGCCGGGCAGCAGCAGCACGGCGAGCGACACGATGCCGGCCGCGAGCGGCAGCAACAGGGGCAGATACTCCAGCGTCAGGATGCGCCTGCGGCAGGGGGAGCATACGCCCAGCTGTATGGGGACGAGCGAGCCCACCGCCGACTTGATCTTGATGCCGATGACGGAGCGCTTGGACCGCTTGGGCTCGGGATGCCCCAGGTCCATCAGGCCGTAGTACGCCTTTTTGTTGGGAGGCGTCTTTTTGCAAAGCTGACAGTCGTCCCCCGCGAACAGGGGATGGACGCCCTCCTCGGGGAGAAGGCCGCGGAGCACCTCGAGGTCCTCCATCGCGTGCCGGGCGTCGTCCTCGTCCTTGCCGTTCATGATGCATTCCGGGCAGGAAGGCATGTTGAGCAGGTCGCAGTCGGGGGTATGGTACAGCGGGCACTCCTTGTTGTCGATGATCCTGTTCATACGTTACCCTCCTCAGATATTGGGGCTGGTTTCGCGCACCTCAACGTTCTTGTAGCGCTTGAGCCCGATGCCCGCGGGAATCAGCTTGCCGATGATGACGTTCTCCTTCAAGCCGACCAGCGGATCGATCTTGCCCTTGATGGCCGCTTCGGTGAGCACCCGCGTCGTTTCCTGGAAAGAAGCGGCGGAGAGGAAAGAGTCGGTCGCAAGGCTCGCCTTGGTGATGCCCAGAAGCTTGCGCTTGGCTACGGCCGGCTGCCCGCCGTTCATGATGACGGCCTCGTTCTCGCGCTCGAAGCGGAAGATGTCAATAAGCTCCCCCGGGAGCATGTCGGTGTCGCCCGCGTCCTCGACCTGCACCTTCCGGAGCATCTGGCGGATGATGATCTCGATGTGCTTATCGGAGATCTCCACGCCCTGCAGACGGTACACGCTCTGCACTTCCTTGAGCATATACGCCTGCACGCCCTTGACGCCCTTGATCTTTAAGATATCGTGCGGGTTGATGGAACCCTCGGTGAGCTCGTCGCCCGCCTCCACGACGTCGCCCTCGCGCACCTTGAGCTTGGAGCCGAAGGGGATGAGGTACGTCTCGCTCTCGCCGTCCTCGTTGGAGATGACGGCTTCGCGCTTTTTCTTGGAATCGTTGAGCCGGACGGTGCCGTTGATCTCCGAAATGACGGCAAGGCCCTTGGGCTTGCGCGCCTCGAAAAGCTCCTCCACGCGGGGAAGGCCCTGCGTGATATCCTCGCCCGCGACGCCGCCGGTATGGAACGTGCGCATCGTAAGCTGCGTGCCGGGCTCGCCGATGGCCTGCGCCGCGATGATGCCGACCGCCTCCCCGATATTGACGTCGCTGCCCGTCGCCAGGTTGGAGCCGTAGCACTTGGAGCACACGCCGTGCTCGCTGCGGCAGGTGAACACCGTGCGGCAGTTGACGGTCTTGATGCCGGCGTCCACGATGCGCTTGCAGTCGTCCACGCCTATCATGGTATCGGCCGGGACGATCACCTCGCCCGTGTGCGGGTCTACGACGGTTTCGGCCGTGTAACGGCCCAGAAGCCGCGCGTCCAGCGGCTCGATGATCTTGTTGCCCTCGTTGATCTCGGTAATGGGCATGCCCTTGATGGCCTCGCCGCGCGCGGCGAAGCAATCGTCCTCGCGGATGATGACGTCCTGCGAGACGTCCACCAGGCGGCGGGTCAGATACCCGGAGTCCGCCGTCCTGAGCGCGGTATCGGCAAGGCCCTTGCGCGCGCCGTGCGAGGAAACGAAGAACTCCAGCACCGTGAGGCCCTCGCGGAAATTGGCGCGGATGGGCACCTCGATGATCTGGCCCGAAGGGTCGGCCATAAGGCCGCGCATGCCCGCGAGCTGCCGGATCTGGGCGGTGCTGCCGCGCGCGCCCGAGTCGGCCATCATGTAGATGGGGTTGAACTCGTCGAGGGATTTCATCAGCGCGTCGGTGACGTCGTTGGTGGTTTTCTCCCATACGCGGATCACGCGCTGCTTGCGCTCGGCATCCGAGAACAGGCCGCTGCGGAAGAGCGTATCGATCTTTTCCACCTCGTTCTCCGCTTCGGCGAGCAGCTCCTGCTTCTCCTTGGGGACGGTGATGTCCTGGAAGCCCACCGTGATGCCGCCGCGGGTGGAATACTCGAAGCCCAGGCGCTTGATGTTGTCGAGCACCTCGCTGGTGACGGTGGGGCCGTGCCTGCGGTAGCAGCTGTCCACGATCTTGCCCAGGTCCTTCTTCTTGACGAGCTGATCGATCTCCAGCTTGAAGATGTTTTCTTCCGTGGTCCTGTCCACATTGCCGAGATCCTGCGGGATGGCGTTGTTGAAGAGGAGCCTGCCCACGGTGGTCTCGATGACCTTGCGGCGCGTCTCGCCCTGCCACTCCCGCTCGATGCGGACCCTGACCTGCGCCTGCAGGTCCACCACGCCCGTCTGGTAGGCCATGACGGCCTCCCGCTCGCTGTGGAAAGCCTTGCCCTCGCCCTTGGCGCCGGGGCGCACCAGCGTAAGGTAGTAGCAGCCGATGACCATATCCTGCGTGGGGGAAACGACGGGCTTGCCGTCCTGAGGCTTCAAAATGTTGTTGGAGGCCAGCATCAGGAAGCGGGCCTCCGCCTGCGCCTCGACGGAGAGCGGCACGTGCACGGCCATCTGGTCGCCGTCAAAGTCGGCGTTGTAAGCGGTGCAGACGAGCGGATGCAGCTTTAACGCGCGGCCCTCCACCAGCACCGGCTCGAACGCCTGGATGCCCAGGCGGTGCAGCGTCGGCGCGCGGTTCAAGAGCACCGGATGGTCCTTGATGACGCTTTCGAGCACGCCCCAGACCTCGGGACGCACGCGCTCCACCATACGCTTGGCGGACTTGATGTTGTGGGCGTGGTTCTCCTCCACCAGCTTCTTCATGACGAAGGGCTTGAAAAGCTCGAGCGCCATTTCCTTGGGGAGGCCGCACTGGTACATCTTGAGCTCGGGCCCGACCACGATGACCGAGCGGCCCGAGTAATCCACGCGCTTGCCTAAGAGGTTCTGCCGGAACCGGCCCTGCTTGCCGCGCAGCATATCCGAAAGGGACTTGAGCGGGCGGTTGCCGGGGCCCGTTACGGGGCGGCCGCGGCGGCCGTTGTCGATGAGGGCGTCCACCGCTTCCTGAAGCATGCGCTTCTCGTTGCGCACGATGATATCCGGCGCCTTCAGCTCCAGCAGCCGTTTCAGGCGGTTGTTGCGGTTGATGACGCGGCGGTAAAGGTCATTGAGATCGGAGGTGGCGAACCGGCCGCCGTCGAGCTGCACCATGGGGCGAAGCTCTGGCGGGATGACGGGCACCACGTCCAGGATGATCCACTCCGGCTTGTTGCCGGATTTCAAAAACGCTTCCACGACCTCCAGGCGCTTGATGGCGTTGGCGCGCTTCTGGCCCGAGGCGTCGCGGATCTCCTCGCGAAGCTCGCGGTCCAGCGTGGGAAGGTCGATCTGCTTTAAGAGCTCCTTGATGGCCTCGGCGCCCATGCCGGCCTTGAAAGCCTTGGGGCCGTAGGTCTGCTGCGCCTCGCGGTATTCCTTATCCGTCAAGAGGCTCTTGTTGACGAGCGGCGTCGTGCCCTTGTCGATGACGACAAAGTTCGCGAAATAGAGAATTTTCTCCAGCGCCCGCGGGGACATATCCAGCAGCATCTTCATGCGGCAGGGGATGCCCTTGAAATACCAGATATGCGAAACCGGCGCCGCAAGCTCGATATGGCCCATGCGCTCGCGGCGGACCTTTGCGCGCGTTACTTCCACGCCGCATTTGTCGCAGATGACGCCCTTGTAGCGCACCCGCTTGTAGCGGCCGCAATGGCACTCCCAATCCTTGGTGGGCCCGAAAATGCGTTCGCAGAACAGGCCGTCCTTTTCGGGCTTGAGCGTACGGTAATTGATGGTTTCCGGCTTTTTGACCTCGCCGTGCGACCACTCGCGGATCTTCTCGGGGGACGCAAGGCCGATCTGTATCGCGTCGAAATTCGTTAATTCAAACAATTCGTTCTCTCCTTCCCGCTTTTACGGCGCTCACTCGTCGTCCTTGTTGTCGTCCTTGTCATCGTCCTTGCCGTCATCCTCGCTCGTTTCGTCGCCGAAAAGCAGTTCGTCGTCCAGCTCCTCGTCCTCGTCGGTGTCTTCGTAATCCTCCACGTCGTCGAACTCGGAGAATTCGTCGGCGGCGGGCCGCCGGAGAATAGGCGGCGCATCCTCGGTGCCGGCGATGTTGACGTCGATGATGGAGGGTTCGTCCTCATCCACCGATTCGCCGATCTCGATGACCTCCCGGGTATCCGAGAGCACCTTGATATCGAGGGCCAGCGACTGGAGCTCCTTGATGAGCACCTTAAAGGACTCCGGCACGCCGGGTTGCGGGACGTTTTCGCCCTTGACGATGGCTTCGTAGGTTTTGACGCGGCCCACGACGTCGTCGGACTTCACGGTCAGGATCTCCTGCAGCGTGTTGGCCGCGCCGTAGGCTTCCAGCGCCCAGACTTCCATCTCGCCGAAGCGCTGCCCGCCGAACTGCGCCTTGCCGCCGAGCGGCTGCTGCGTCACCAGCGAGTAGGGGCCGGTGGAGCGCGCGTGGATCTTATCATCCACCAAATGCGCCAGTTTCAGGTAGTACATGTAGCCGACCGACACGCGGTTCTCGAACTGCTCGCCGCTGCGGCCGTCGCGCAGCACCATTTTGCCGTCTTCCTCGTACCCCGCCTGCTTGAGCCGGAATTTGATCTCCTCCTCGGTCGCGCCGTCGAACACGGGGGTGGCGATGTGCCAGCCCAGCGCCTTGGCGGCGAGGCCAAGATGCAGCTCGAGCACCTGCCCGATATTCATGCGGGAAGGCACGCCCAAGGGGTTCAGTACGATCTGCAGCGGCGTGCCGTCGGGCAAAAACGGCATATCCTCCACCGGAAGGATCCGGGAGATAACGCCCTTGTTGCCGTGGCGGCCGGCCATTTTATCGCCCACCGAGATCTTGCGCTTCTGCGCGATGTAAACGCGCACCAGCTCGTTGACGCCGGGGGAAAGCTCATCCTTATTTTCGCGCGTAAAGATCTTCACGTCCACGATGATGCCGTCCTCGCCGTGCGGCACGCGCAGGGAGGTATCGCGGACCTCGCGGGCCTTTTCGCCGAAGATGGCGCGAAGCAAGCGCTCTTCCGCGGTAAGCTCTGTTTCGCCCTTGGGCGTGACCTTGCCCACCAGGATATCGCCCGAGCGCACCTCGGCGCCGGGGCGGATGATGCCGTCCTCGTCGAGGTTGGCGAGCGCGTCGTCGCCGACGTTGGGGATATCCCGCGTGATCTCCTCGGGCCCGAGCTTCGTGTCGCGCGCTTCCGTCTCGTGCTCCTCGATATGAATGGAGGTGAATACGTCGTCCTTTACGAGTTCCTCGCTGATGAGCACGGCGTCCTCGTAGTTGTAGCCCTCCCACGTCATGAAGCCGATGAGGATGTTGCGCCCGAGCGCGATCTCGCCCTGATCGGTGGAGGTGCCGTCCGCGATGACCTGCCCCTTCACGACATGCTCGCCCTTGTTGACGATGGGCCGCTGATTGAGGCACGTGCCCTGGTTGGAACGCTGGAATTTCGTAAGCCGGTAGGTCCGCTCCGACCCGTCCCTGCCGGAACGGATGACGATGCGGCGCGCGGTGACGCTTGTGACCTCGCCGTCCTCGGCGGCGAGTATCACCACGCCCGAATCGTGCGCGGCCTTATATTCCATGCCCGTGCCCACGATGGGGGCCTCGGGCATCAGAAGCGGCACGGCCTGGCGCTGCATGTTGGAACCCATCAGGGCGCGGTTCGCGTCGTCGTTCTCGAGGAAGGGGATCATGGCCGTCGCCACCGAAACGAGCTGCTTGGGCGAGACGTCCATATAATCGACTTCTTCGCTCTTGACCTCGATGATCTGGTCGAGCAGGCGGGCGACGACGCGGTTCTTCTTGAACCAGCGGGTCTCCGGGTCGATGGGCTCGTTGGCCTGGGCGACGATGAAGGGATCCTCCTCGTCGGCCGTGAGGTACTCGATCTCATCGGTGATGATATGCTTTTTCGCGTCCACGCGGCGGTAAGGGGCCTCTATAAAGCCGTACTCGTTGATGCGCGCGTAGGTGGAAAGCGAGTTGATGAGGCCGATGTTCGGGCCTTCAGGGGTCTCGATGGGGCACATGCGGCCGTAGTGGGAATAGTGCACGTCGCGCACGTCGAAGGTGGCGCGCTCGCGGTTGAGGCCGCCGGGGCCGAGAGCCGAGAGGCGGCGCTTATGCGTAAGCTCGGCCAGGGGGTTGGTCTGGTCCATGAACTGCGAGAGCTGCGAGGACCCGAAAAACTCCTTGATGGCCGCCGTCACGGGGCGGATGTTGATGAGGTTAGAAGGCATCGCGACATCCATATCCTGCAGACTCATGCGCTCGCGCACCACGCGCTCCAGCCGGGTGAACCCGACGCGGAGCTGGTTCTGCAAAAGCTCGCCCACCGAACGGATGCGGCGGTTGCCCAGGTGATCGATATCGTCCACCGTGCCGATGTCGTAATTGAGGCCGATCAGGTAGCTGATGGAGGCCACGATGTCGTCCGGTACGATATGGCGCGGGATCAGGTCGTACACATGGTCCTTGAGGAACGCTTTCTTGCCGGCGTCGTCCATCCCCTCGCACTCCTTCAGAAGCTGCAGGAGCGTGGGGCAGTGCACGTTTTCGTTGAGCCCCGCCTCGGCGGGATCGAAGGGAAGGATGGTCCGGGGATTGGCGAACTTGTTGCCGATGACCTTCAGGCGCTTGTTCTCCAGCCGCAGCCACACGAAGGGCACGCCGGCGTTCTCGATGGCGCGCGCGTCGGCGCGCGAAAGCGTCTGCCCCGCAGAGGCGACGATTTCGCCCGTGAAGGGGGAAACCGCGTCCTCGTCGAGCACGTGGCCCGAGATGCGGCGCGCGAGCGACAGTTTCTTATTGAATTTGTAGCGGCCCACGCGGGCAAGGTCGTACCGCTTATCGAAGAAAAGCGAGTTCAAAAGGGTGCGCGCGCTTTCCTCGGTGGGCGGCTCCCCGGGGCGCTGGCGCTTGTAAATTTCGATGAGGCCTTCCTCCACCGAGGTGGTGCCGTCCTTCTGCAAAGTGGCCGTGAGCCGCTCGTCGGGCCCCAAAAGCTCCTCGATCTGGGCGTTGGTGCCGTAGCCCAGCGCGCGAAGAAGCGCGGTAATATGCACCTTGCGCTGGCGGTCGATCTTGACCCACAGCACCTCGTTTGAGTCCGTCTCGTACTCCAGCCACGCGCCGCGGTTGGGGATTACCTGGGTGGAAAAAAGCTGCTTGCCGACTTTATCGATGGCCTTAGAGTAGTAGACGCCCGGCGAGCGGACAAGCTGACTGACGATGACGCGCTCGGCGCCGTTGATGATAAACGTGCCCTGCTCGGTCATGAGCGGGAAATCGCCCATGAACACTTCCTGCTGCTTGACCTCGCCGGTTTCCTTATTAATAAGGCGCACCACGACTTTGAGGGGCGCGGAATAGTTCACGTCGCGCTCCTTGCATTCTTCCACCGAATATTTCGGGTTGTCCCGGTCAATATAATAATCGACGAACTCGAGAACCAGTTTTTCGGAATAATCCGTAATGGGCGAGATGTCGTTGAGCACCTCCCGAAGATCCTCCGCCAGGAACCGCTCGAAGGAATTCTTCTGCACTTCGATCAGGTCCGGCATATCCAGAACTTCGTTGATCCGGGAGAAGCTCATGCGTGTCCGCTTTCCCATCTTCACCTCATGCACCATCGCGTTCACTCCTAACCGATGCGTTCGCATCAAAATCATTGTCCGTTGAACCGCGTACTCCGTATGCCCGGGCCGCATTGGCCGGTTTTGCCAATGTACCGATTGGAGTATTGCCAACTGCGCGCTCGCGCATACCGGCGGCGGATATCCTCCAAAAAGGGAAAAGGCGCACATCATCCCATACATGTGCAGTTTATAATAATATCATCGCTGCACACAGGTGTCAATACATATTTCATATTATTGTCCGGGGAAAATACGGCGGCGCGTCCGGATGCGGCCGTTATTTCAGCTTTGCAAATATCATCCTCCCGGCGGCGGTCTGAAGGACCGTACTCACCACGCAGTCGACCGGCTCGCCGACGAAGCGCCTGCCGTTTTCGACCACGATCATGGTCCCGTCGTCCAGATACCCCACGCCCTGATTTGGCTCCTTGCCCTCCTTCACGACGGCGACGGTCATTTCCTCGCCGGGAAGGACCACGGGCTTGATGGCGTTGGCCAGCTCGTTGATGTTGAACACGGGCACGTTCTGCACGCTCGCGACCTTGTTCAGGTTGTAATCGTTGGTGATAACGACGCCCTTTTTCTCCAGCGCGAGCCGCAGGAGCTTGGCGTCCACCTCGGCGAGGTCGTCATAATCGCGTTCCTCCACCTGCACGGGCATATTGAGCTCCTTCTGCATGCGGTAGAGGATATCGAGCCCGCGCCTGCCGCGCCCGCGCTTTAAGGCGTCCGCGCTGTCGGCGATATGCCGGAGCTCCTGCAGCACAAAGCCCGGGATGATGAGCGTTCCTTCCATGACCCCGGTCTGGCAGATATCGAATATGCGCCCGTCGATGATGACGGAGGTATCGAGGATCTTCGGCCGCGCAATATCGCCGCGCACGCTCTTGCCGTTCCCGTGCAGCCAGTCCGGCTCCGTGATCTCGCTGCGGCGCCTTATGGTCGTGCGCACGCCAAGATACCCGCAGAGCACATACAGCACGACGCTGATGATGGCGGAAAGCCACGGCACGCGGATCTGGTTGACAAGGGTGCTCAGGAGCAGCGCGACAAGAAGCCCGATGATCAGGCCCAATACAACAAAAAAGATATCCATCAGGGGCATCTTTGTAAGGGCGTCCTCGGTCGTGCGCATGGCATGGGTAATGGAATCGATGATCCGCGGCGAATAAATATAAGAAATAATTCCGGATAACAGAGCCGCCGCCGCATAGATCAAAACCAACGCCCATGTCAGGAGGGAAACATGGATGCTTGCCGCGCCGAACGCCACGATGATGTTGTCGATCAAAACGACGATGCCGCACCCGAGCGCGGCGCCGATCAGCGCGATCATAAGGCGCACTATCTTTCGTGCCAAAAGCATTCACCTCTTTGCTATGTGATTGAAAAAAGCCTATTCCCCGATGGCTTCTATAAACGCATCTTCCCCCTTTCCGCTCGCCGCGACGAGCTCCGCCAGAAGCACCTGCCTCGCGGTCAGGAGCATCTTGCGCTCTCCCGCGGAAAGGCCGCGGCCCCGTTCCCGGCGCAGCAGGCTTTTGACGACGTCCGCGACGCCGTAAATATCCCCGAGGCGCAGCTTTTCCAAATTCTCCCGGTAGCGCTGGTTCCAGTTTTCGCTCTCCGGGGAGCTGTCCTCCAATAAGTATTCCTTGACGCGCTCGCATTCCTCGGCGCGGATCACGTGCCTGAGGCCGACGCTGTCCGCCGTTTCCACGGGCACCATGGCTGTCATCTTGCCCAGGACGAAGCGCAACATATAGTACCGGTTCGTCGCCCCCAATACTTCCTGCTCCTGAATGGCCTCCACAATCCCAACGCCGTGCATGGGGTAACAAACCATCTCCCCCACCTGAAACATATCCGCGCCTCCTTTCCGGCAAAACCGCATAAGATGCTATTCTTATAATAGCCAATCGGAGGCGCAATGTCAATAAACTTGAATTTTAGCACAGAGTTTTTTCGTTTGTCAACGATATTTTTCGGCGCCGCGGACGCGCCCTTAAGGGCCGCCGCGCGGGGCGCGGGAACGTAATCGGCAAGATTCGTGCGGATACGCGAAAAACCGCGCGTTTGATTGACGCTTGGCGCCTCCTGCGTCTATACTGATACCAAGTACGGCCGCGGCGCTTCTTTTGCCGCGGGCGAAAGAGTTGGAGCGGAAAAATGCTTTTGAGCCCTGCGGTGATGGCGATGCGGGAGGAATGCGTCCGTGTGCGGCGCGACCTCCACAGGATCCCCGAAACCGCGTTTGAAGAATATGAAACGCAGGCGTATATCCTGGACTATCTCGCGCGGCAGAAGCCGGACGTACTGGAGAAGATCGCCGGGACCGGCGTCAAGGCGGTGTATTACGCCGAAAACGCGAAGGAGACCGTCGCTTTCCGCGCGGATATGGACGGGCTCCCCGTGGAGGAATGGACGAAAGCGCCCTTTCAATCCGCCCATCCGGGCAGGATGCACGCCTGCGGGCACGACGGGCACATGACGGTGGCGCTGCTGCTCGCCGCGCTCGTCGCCGCCAACCGGGAGAAGCTGCAGACGAACGTCGTGCTGCTGTTCCAGCCCGGCGAGGAGGGCGCGGGCGGCGCGCGCAGGATGATCGAGGAAGGGGCCCTGCACGACCCGCGCGTGGACCGCATCTACGCGCTGCACGTATTTCCGGAGCTGCGCGTCGGGCAGCTCGGCGTACGCCGCGGCACGTTCATGGCGCAATCCTGCGGGTTCGATCTGACGGTGCGCGGCAAAAGCGCGCACGGTGCGAGCCCGGACAAGGGCATCGACGCGGTCGTCGCGGCGGCGGAGCTCATCACGATGCTGCAGACGGTCGTTTCCCGCTCCACCAGCCCAGACGAGCCGGTGGTGCTCACCATCGGCAAGATCCACGGGGGCGAGGCGCGCAACATCATCTGCGACAAGGTGGTGATGTCGGGAACGCTGCGGACCTTCTCGGGCGCCATGCGGGAACAGATCATGGAGCGCATCGGCAAGATCCTCGCGGGGTTCGAGGTGGCGACCGGCGTCACCACGGAATTCAAGGAAGTGCAGCTCTATTACAGCGTGGAAAACCCCGTGGACATGACGGAGGAATTCCAACTCCTGATGAAGGATGACCTGACTCCCATGCAGCAATTGATGCTGGGGGAGGATTTCTCCTTTTATCAGCAGGAGATACCGGGTCTGTTCTTCTTCGTGGGGGTCGGGGAGTACAGCGGCTTCCCGCCCCTTCACAGCCCGCACTTCAATTTCAATGAGGAAGCGCTGCTGTACGGGCTGGAGGCGTACTCAAGAATGCTCGGCCTCTGCTAATGCCGCGCAAACGCGGGCGTTTGCGCGGGTCGCCGCGGCGGGTTTTCCGTTCGGGCGTCCGGCAAAAGCCGGGCGCCCGAATCAGGCCGTCGACAAACCCCTCCGGGGTTCGTCGACGGTTTTTCTCATGCAGGCCTGGCGCAGCAGGCCTGCATGCAAGGTGTCCAAGCTGACGCACATGTCGTCAGCTTGGACGGATTTTATTGTGTTTCCTAAATTTTTGGGCTCCGCGGGACGGCGGAGCGTCCCGCATGCAGGTTCTGTTCTTGCAAAGTAAATGTTGCTTTGGACTTTTTAATACTCTGCGCCGATTGATCTATCGACGGCCTGCATCGGCCATATTGCTGCGTCGAAAAGCAAAGCGTCTTTAGGGCTGTGCGTGACCAGCACGACGAGGGGCGCGGCGCTTTTGACCGCCGGCGCGATGCGTTCGCGCAGCGCTTCGTCCAGGCCGTTGAAGGGTTCGTCCAGCAGCAGGAGGTCCCCGCCGTACGCTAAGGCGCGCGCGAGGGCGACGCGCCGCCGCATGCCGCCCGAAAGCGCGGCGGGATACCGGTTTGCGGCTTCCTCCAGCTCCAGACGCGAAAGCCACGCCAACGCGGCGTCCTTCTCCTTCATGCCGCCGGGCAGCGCCGCGCATACGTTCTCGAGCGCGGTGCACCAGGGCAGCAACCTGTCTTCCTGGAACGCCATCGAGACGCGGAGATCCTTCGTCCCCTCCACCGTTCCGCTCCATGGCGCGAGGAGGCCCGAAAGCACGTACAGGAGCGTGGTCTTTCCGCAGCCCGAGGGGCCCGTGACGGCGAGCGCGCCCGTTTCCGGCAGCGCGAGGGACACGGCCCGGAGCACCGTTTTTTCCGCATAGCCCGCGGTCACTTCCCGAAGGCGAACGCTCACTCCCCTTCCCCCTTCCCCGGCCCGCGCGTCCGCCCGAGCAGGCGCACCAGCCCGCGCTCGAGCAGCACCGAAAGCGCGATCACCACCGCCGTCCACGCGAACATGTCCGCGGTTTCAAGCGTATTCTTGCTTTCGATCAGCCCGTTGCCGATGGAGCCCCCCGTCCGCGCGAGGACCTCCGCGGCCACCCCCGCCTTCCACGCGAACCCCAGCCCCGTGGCGCACGCCGCCAGGAGCGCCGGCCTCACGGAAGGCAGATAGACCAGCCGGAACGTCTTCGCGCGGCCGAACCGGAACAGGCGCGCCATTTCCAGCAGTTTTTTGTCGGTAGCGAGGATCGCCTCCTGCACGTTCGCCCACACCAGCGGCAGCACCATCAAAAAGGCGATGAACGACGGGATGGCGTTTCCCTTGAGCCACAGCTCCACCAGCAGTATAAAAGAAACGACGGGCGTGGCCTTGATCACGCTCCGTATAGGGCCCAGCAACGTCTGCGCGAACGGCAGGGCACTTGTTGCGACCGCGAGCAGGACCCCCGCGGCCACCGCGCCCGCGTAGCCCGCGACGATGCGCCCCAAGCTCGTCCCCGCCGCCAGCCAGAACCCCGCGCCCGAGGCCAGCCGCACGAGGCTTTGCATTGTATCGAGCGGCGAGGGGAACACCAGCGCCGACGAAACGGCCATGCTGAGCCCCTGCCATACCGCCAGCCAGAAAAGCGCCGCGGCAGCGCCCCGCAGCAGCCGGGACTTGCGCATAAGGAATTCCTCCTGATTTTTATAGAGAAGACGCTCCTTTTCTTTTAAAAAAGAAAAGGAGCAAAAGAAAACCCAACCCGATCACGCCGGGAACCCGGCGCACCGTCTCAAATTACCCTTATGCTTTCTTTTGTTTCTTTTCTTTCCCAATGAAAGAAAAGAAACGTACTCCTCCGTTACTCGCCCATATAGTAGAAGTCGTCCCCAGGCAGCGTGCCGCCCACGCTCTTGGGATCGGCCGCAAAGAGCGTATTCAGCATGGCGGAGGCGCTCCGCTTCATATCGTCCCCCCTCAGGCAGACGATGTTGCAGTTTTTAATGGCGGCCTGCGCGGCGGCGGCGCTCGGCAGCACGCCGAAGGACTCCATCAGCTTGGCGGCTTCGGCGGGCTGTTCGTTGGTGAAGGCGGCGGACGCGGCGTATTCCGTCAGGAAGCCGTCCACGGCGGCGCGGTTCTTTTCGAGCGCGTCGGTACGGACGACGAGGCAGCCCTGCACGAGCTGTGTGCCGCCCGAAACCTTGTTCCACTCGGCGGTGAGATCGAGCGCCACGCGCAGGGACTTGTTCTTGAGAAGCGCCGCGGTCACGGAAGGCTCGGGCAGCATGGCGAGCTTGACGCCGTTCAGCCCCGAGGCGAGAAGCGCCGCGAGTTCCGACTGATCGGCCATGTACTGGATATCCGCCTTGCCGGCGGCGCCGTTCTTATCGAGCAGGTAGTTTAGGATATACTCGGGCGTCGCGCCCTGGCCGACGGCGTAGAGCTTCGTGCCCGCAAGGTCCGCCACGCTGTGGACGGTATCCCCGTTTTCAAGAATATAGAGCACGCCCAGCGTGTTCACGGCGAGCATGCGGACCTTGCCGCCGGTCTTGTTGTAAAGCGTCGCGGCCAGGTTGACGGGCACGGCCGCGATATCGGCCTCCCCCGTGATCAGCTTGCCGCTGACCTCGTCGGGCGCGGCGGCGAGCGAGAACGTATAATCCGCCGCAGCCTTGCCGTCCTTGCTTTGCTGCATCAGCTCAACCATGCCCATCCCCGTCGGCCCCTTGAGCGCGACGACGCTGAGCGCCGGTTTTTCGGCGGGGGCCGCCGCGGGCGTCTCTGTCGGTACGGCGCTTGCTGCGGGCGCTATCGTTACCGCCGGCGCAACCGTAGCGGCCGGGGCAACCTCCGCGGCGCAGCCCGAAAGGAGCATCAGCGCCATAAACGCGGCCATCACGGCCGTCAAAAACCTGTTTTTCCGCATATCCGTTCCCTCCCGATCTTTCCGATCATCCATATATACGGCCTTATTCCAAATTGTCCGGCGCCTTCGCCTGCAACAGCTCGATGGTCCTTCCCGCGCGGCGGATCGCGCCGTCCTGCCCGAGCTTCTCCAGCGCCCGGTACAGCGAGGCGCGGCTGACGCCCACGGATTGCGCGAGCGCCGTGAGCCCCTGCGTCAGGCGGCCGTTTTCGGCGTGGCGCGTAAGATACATTAGCAGCCGCTGTTCGGCGGTGGGGCAGACAAGTCCCTCGATTTGGGCGTTGAGGAAGCGCACCCGGCCCGCGAGGTAGCGGATGTAATTCTCTGTCAGCCGGAAATCCGCGCGCAGCAGCTCCCGCAGCACATCCTCGGGGATCGCGATAAGCTCGCAGTCCTTCGTGGCGGATACCCGCGTGGGGAAGCGCGCGTCTTCCCCCGCAAAGAGGGTCGCAAGCCCCAAGAGCGCGCCCGGCTCCAGCGTATTCATGCGCAGAAGCCCCTCGCCCGAGCGTTTTTCCACCACCGCTCCGCCGCGCAGCAGGATATACAGCGCCGGCGGAGCGGCCTCCTCCGCGAGGATGACGTCCCCCTTGCGAAACCGCAGGCGGCCGACGCCCGGCCGGGCGAGCAAGCCGGCGATCTCCGCTTCCGAAAAGCCGCGGAACAGAAAACAGCCGGCAAGGACGCCGCTTGCTTTTTGCAGCCTGGCCCTGGAAATCGGATCGGGTTCCATAAATATCCTCGTTTTTGTTTCATATGAGACAATATAATGGAGTATATGCAACTTCCAAAAGATTGTCAAGTTTTTCGCAAAGAAAAACCCGCCCGGAGGCGGGAAGGGACGCTCTATAAAACTGAAATCGCCCGCTACTTATTCATGGAGCCAAAGATCAGCAAATCCATCATGACGTTCGGCGGAAGCAGGACCCATTGCCCGAGATCGGCCGCCGCCTCTCTGATAAACGTAAAATGGAACATCAGTATCAGCATCAGCACAAACCGATAGAGGACGGGCAGCCGGATATGCTTTTGATGCAAAGCGTCCGCCTTTTGCTGAAAAGGGGTTGAAAAAGTATATAAGCCCGCCGGAATCAGCGCCAATACGGAAACGGCGAAGCCCGCCGAGAGGAACGGAAAGCTCTTTATTCTGATAATCATGATCGCATCCATGATGAGAGCATCAGGAGCGTAAAAACCTTTGTCAGCGTCTCTTTCATCCGCGTTCCCCCTTCCGCCGCATATATCCGGCCCGGCGCAGAAAATCACTTGATGCGCACATCCATCATAATGCAAAAAATGGCGGGAACAAGCGTCCCGCCAAAATATCCCATATACACTTTCTTTTGTTTCTTTTCTTTCTTGCGAAAGAAAAGAAACGTACCCCGTGCCTTACCTTACATCCTGGTCGTACTGCGCGCGGGGGCCGCCGATATACTTGGGCCGCGTGCGGGCGATGGTGACGACCGCCCGGCCGACGCGCCGGTGTTCGGTATGCACGGGCACCACGACCGGATGCAGGTGCATGCCGATGAAGGTGCCGCCGATGTCCATGCCGGCGGAGGCTTTGGCTTTGAGATCCTCCACCACCACGGGATCGGAAAAGCGTTTGAGCGCCTCCACGGCGAAAGCGCCGCCCGCGTGGAGCCAGGGCCGTACCCAGACGTGCGTCAGATCGTACCTTTGCATGGCTTCCCGCTCCACGACAAGGGCGCGGTTGAGATGCTCGCAGCACTGCACGGCTAGATTAAGGCCGCGGGAACGGATCTCGGGCAGTACGGCGTCCATGATGGCGGCCGCCGTTTCCTCGCTGGACGCCGAGCCGATCATATGCCCGCCCACCTCGCTGGTGGAGCAGCCCACCACAAACAGGTCCCCGGGATTCAGTTCAGCTGCGGCGAACAGATCGGAAAGCGTCTCCCGCACCTGACCGGTGATCTCCTGCAATTCCATTTCGACTTACCTTCTTTGTTCCAAATCAACCGCGTTTGCCACTGGTTTTGATAAACGCGCGGCTCCCGCGCGAAACGCGCCGGCAAGGATAGTATATCCATGCGCGTTAGGATCGTCAACGCGGGAGAGCCGCCGCGCGCTTCCGAATACGGGCCCGCGCGCTGTGACCCGTCAGCGCGGGAGGCAGACGCGGAACGCCGCGGGCAGGGCGTGGGGGCTTTGCTCCCCGGCCCATTCCCAGCCTTCGGGCAGCGGGTCAAGCGCCGCGGGCAGGGAATACACGCGCATGCGCCACTCGATATGCGTAAAAATGTGCTTCCTTTCGTAGCGCGCGAGCGCGCCGATGGGCGCCGCGCCCCAGGCGGCGAGCTGCGCCGCGAGCGCTTCTCCGGAAAGATGCCCCGGGACGTTCGGAAGCTCCCACAGCCCGCCCAGCAGGCCCCTTTCGTCGCGGCGGCGCACGGCAAAGCGCTCCCCGTCCCAGAGGGCGAACACGGTGCGCTCCTCGACGCGGCGGGGCGCTTTTTTCGTTTTGACGGGCAGGCTCGCGGCGGTGCCGGCGGCAAAGCCCGCGCAGAGGCCGCGCACCGGGCAAAGAAGGCACTTGGGTTCCGCGTTCGGCAGGCAGACGCACGCGCCCAGCTCCATCAGCGCTTGGTTGAACGCGCCGGGATCGCCGGGCGGCAGCATGGCGGCGGCGGCTTCCCCGGCAAGCTTCCGGACGTCGGGCCGGGCGATATCGAGATCGCAATCGGACAGCCGCGCGAGCACGCGCAGCACGTTGCCGTCCACCGCCGGGACCGGCACACCGTAGGCGATGGACGCGATGGCGCCCGCCGTATAAGGGCCGATGCCGGGAAGCGTCAGAAGCTCCTCATAGCTTGCGGGCAGCGTCCCTCCGAAATCCCGCATCAGCTTCTGCGCGGCGGCCTTGAGGCTCCGGGCGCGGCTGTAATACCCGAGCCCTTCCCAGAGCTTCATGAGCGTTTCGTCGGGCACGCGGGAAAGCGCCGCCGCGTCGGGCAGCGCGTTTAAGAACCGCTCGTAGTAGGGCTTCACCGCCTCCACGCGCGTCTGCTGGAGCATGATCTCGCTGATCCACACGCGGTAAGCGTCGGTATTCTCCCGCCAGGGCAGCTTGCGCGCGTTCCCGCGGTACCACGCCAATAGCGGCCCGGCGATGGGCAGTATGCGAAAGCCGGTCACAGCGTCTTCCATAGCAGGCGGTTTTCCTCGAATAAGGTTTCCATCAGATTGCGGTCGAGCAGGTACGAAAGATAGGACCGGAGCGTGCTCCCCACCAGCACGTACTGGTTGAAATCCAGCTTTAGGCCGTAATGCACGAACACGCGCTTTTGCAGCTCCTCCTGTGTAACGGGCGCGCGGCACAGCTCCAGCAGGAGGGCGATGATCTCCTCCGCCTTGGCGCGGTTACGTTGGACCAGGGGGCGGATATTCTCCGTGGGCTCGGCGTGCGCGGGAACGAAGAGCGCCGCGCGCATCCGCTCCACGGCGGAGAGCGTGGCGAGGTACTGCTCCACATCATAGATGAAATTGATGTGGTACTTTTCGAGGATGTTCGCGCCGCTCAGGCAATCGGCCAGGAAAAGCACGCCGTCGGGCGTGCGGACGCCGGTCATATCGAAGGAGTGCCCCGGCAGCGGAACGAGTCCGAACCCCTCGGGCAGGCTCCCGTCCGCCGGAACGCTCGGCTGCGCCTGCAAAAACTTGTTGCGCAGGGCCCTGGGCGGGCACCCGCCGTATAAAAAGGATGGCTCCAGCACGGGGTACCGCACGAAAGCCCCTTCCACGCCGGGGGAAAGGATTTTACAGCCGTACCGCTCCGCAAAGAACGCGTTGCCGCCGCAATGGTCGGCGTGGGAATGTGTGTTGACGATGACGGTAAGCGTCCAGCTGTGCTCCTTCAGGTGCCGGTCGATCTTTTTGGCCGCGTCCCTGTCGCCGCCGCTGTCGATCAATACCGCCCGGCCGTCCGCATCCGCATACAGCCCGGCCTTCGCCGGCATATTGACGTAATAGGTACGCGCGCCCGCCTGGATCAGTTCGTACATAGCGTCCACCTCTTTGTGATATACAAACCAGTATCGGCCGCGGGGGACGGCTTGTCAATACGCGGCGTTTACAAGTTTCTCACATTCGGGATATTTGCATTTTAGAAAATCCGCGCTATAATCTTGTTAGCACTCGATCTTAATGAGTGCTAATTCAACAGAGTAGGGTGATCGTATGGCACTGCAACCGTTCCAGGCGGAATCGAAACGACTTTTGGACCTGATGATCAATTCCATCTATACGCACAAGGAAATTTTCCTGCGCGAGCTTATCTCCAACGCGAGCGACGCGATCGACAAGCTCTACCTCAAGGAACTGAGCGCGGGCACGACGGGCATGTCCAAGGACGATTTTTTCATCTTCCTTGAGGCGGACGAGGGTGCGCGGACCCTCAAGATCACCGACAACGGCTGCGGGATGTCCCGCGAGGAGCTGGAAAAGAACCTGGGCACCATCGCGGAAAGCGGCACGCTCAAATTCCGCGCGGAGGACGCTGCGCATGACGCCGAGATCATCGGCCAGTTCGGCGTGGGCTTCTACTCCGCGTTCATGGTCGCCAAGCGCGTCACCGTCGTCAGCCGCGTCTACGGCGCGGACGAGGCGTGGCAGTGGCAGAGCGAGGGCGCGGAGGGCTTTACCGTCGCGCCGGCGCAGAAGGAGGGCTTCGGTACCGAGATTCTCCTCGAGCTCAAGGAGGATACCGAGGACGAGCAGTACGGCGAATACCTGGAGCAATACCGCCTGCAGTCCCTTGTCAAGAAATATTCCGATTATATCCGCTACCCCATCCGCATGGCGGTGGAAAAGAGCCGCCAGAAGGAGCCTGTTGAAAAGGACGAGGAAGGCAAGGACAAGGTGGAGTGGGAGACCTACACCGAGGTCGAAACGCTCAACTCCATGATCCCGCTGTGGAAGCGCACGAAGTCCGAGATCACGGCCGAGGAGTATGAAAGCTTCTACCGCGACAAGTTCATGGATTACGAGAAGCCGCTGCGCACCGTGCACACCAGCGCCGAAGGCGCGGTGAGCTACCACGCGCTGCTGTTCTTCCCGAGCCACGCGCCTTACGATTACTACACCAAGGAATACGAGAAGGGCCTGCAGCTCTATTCGAGCGGCGTGCTCATCATGGACAAGTGCGCGGACCTGCTGCCGGATTATTTCAGCTTTGTGCACGGGCTCGTGGATTCCCCGGATCTTTCGCTCAACATCTCCCGCGAGATGCTCCAGCACGACCGGCAGCTCAAGGTCATCGCCTCGGCGATCGAAAAGAAGATCAAGAACGAGCTGACCGCCATGCTTCTCAACGAGCGCGAGCAGTACGAGAAGCTCTTTAAGGAGTTCGGCCTCCAGTTCAAATACGGCGTATACGCGGGTTACGGGCAGAACCGCGGCGTACTCGAGGACCTGCTGCTGTTCCACTCCATGGAGAAGGACAAGCTCGTCACCCTCAAGGAGTATGTGGACGCCATGCCCGAGGGGCAGAAGGATATCTATTTCGCGAGCGGCGAATCGGTCGCCCGCATCGAAAAGCTGCCGCAGCTCGACCGCCTGCGCGAGCGCAAGTACGACGTGCTGTTTTTGACCGACAACGTGGACGAGTTCGCGCTCCAGATGCTGCGCGCCTACGCCGAGAAGCCCTTCAAATCCGTCGCCGCGAGCGACCTTGATCTGGGCGACGAAGCCGAAAAGAAGGCCGCCGAGGAGCAGAACACCGCCCACAAGGAGCTCCTGGACGCGCTCGCCGCGGAGCTCTCCGGCAAGGTGAAGGCGGTGCGGGTATCAAGCCGCCTCAAGGAGCACGTGGTATGCCTCACCGCCGACGGCCCGCTTTCCATAGAAATGGAGCGGGTGCTCAACTCCATGCCGGGGAGCGAGCGCGAAGTCAAGGCGGAGAAGGTGCTGGAGATCAACCCCTCCCACGCGATATTCGATACGCTCGTCAAGCTCTACGAAACCGATAAGGATACGCTCAAGACCTACGCGGATATCCTTTACGCGCAGGCGCAGATGCTCGAGGGCATGCTGCCCGACGACCCCGCAGGGTATTCCGAGGCCGTGTTCAAATTGATGAACGGGGAAAAGTAAACGTCGCCTCTCTCAGAATCCAGGGAATGAACCTGTCCCAGCAACAGCGGGGCTGCCCAATTCGGGTAGCCCCGCCGTATGTAAAAAACCGGAAGTGCCCTGAACAGGGTGCTTCCGATAATGGGGTTTCCATGGTGGGGGCGCGGGTGCAAAGCCCCCGCCCTACCGTTTTTGTTTTTGCTACTCCTCGAACCGCAGGCTGATGTCCATGGCGCGGGCCGAGTGCGTGAGCGCGCCGATGGAAATCAAATCCACGCCCGTCTGCGCGACCTCACGGAGATCCCGCTCGCCCATGTTGCCGGAAGCCTCGGTGAGCGCGCGGCCGTTTACGATCCTGACGGCATTCGCCATATCCGCAAGGCTCATGTTGTCCAGCATGATGACGTCCGCGCGGCAATCGAGCGCTTCCCGGAGCTGCGTGAAATCCTCCACCTCGACCTCGATCTTAAGCAGGTGGTGCGCGGACCTTCTCGCGCCCTCGACGGCCTCGGTGATGCCGCCCGCCGCGCGGATGTGGTTATCCTTGATGAGCACGCCGTCGTAAAGGCCGATGCGGTGGTTGACGCCGCCGCCCACGCGCACGGCGTATTTTTCGAGATTGCGCATGCCGGGGGTGGTCTTGCGGGTGTCGACGATCACGGCTTGCGTGCCTTCCACCCGTTTCACGGCCTCGCGAGTGCCGGTCGCCACGCCCGAAAGCCGCTGCAGGAAGTTGAGCGCGGTGCGCTCGCCCGTGAGGATGCCGCGCGAGGGGCCCTCGACGGAGGCGATCACGTCGCCCTTTTTCGCCTCGCCGCCCTCGGCAAAGACCGGCGTCACCCGCACGCGCTCGTCCACAAGCGCGAATACGCGCGCCGCTGCGGGCAGGCCGCAGACCACGAGCGGCTCCTTGGCGATGAACCGGCCGCGGCTCACGTTCCCTTCGGGCACGGTGGAAAGCGTGGTGACGTCGCCCCCGCCGATATCCTCTGAAAGTGCCAGGCGCAAAATCTCCTCCATACCGGGTATCTGCATGCGTATTCCCCCTTATTTTCAGACGTTGCCGTCGCTTCTGTAATGTGCGCCCGCGCTGCCCTTGCGGGCGAGCGCCGCGGTGGCGATGGCGAGCGAGACCTGCGCGAGGTTGAGCGCCTCCGCCGCCTGCGCGGACTCGATGCGGGTATTGAGCAGGTTCCATTCCAGCTCCCCCAGCCGCGCGATGGCCGCGGTAAGCCCCGCGGCGTCGCGGACGATGCCGCAGTGCGCGCTCATCGCGTCGCGCACGCCCCGCACGGTATCGGCGTAGGAGGGAAGCTCGGCCTCCCCGCCCCCCTCCGGCGCGTAACGCGCTTTCGCTTCGGGAAGCGCCAGATCGGCGCAGTGCAGGGCCGCGCGGCGGCCGAACACCACGCACTCCAGGAGCGAATTGCTCGCCAGCCGGTTGGCGCCGTGCACGCCGGTGCACGCGGTCTCGCCGCAGGCGTACAGGCCGGGCAGTTCCGTCTCGCCGAAAAGGCCTGTCCGGACGCCGCCCATCATGTAATGCTGCACGGGATGCACGGGTATCCATTCGCGCGCGATGTCGATGCCCCGTCCCATGCACTCGGCGTAGATGGTAGGGAAACGCGCCTCCAGGAATTTTCCCGGATGCGCGGTGATGTCAAGATACACGTGGCTTTCGCCGGTCCGCTGCATTTCCCGCACGATCGCCCGGGCTACGATGTCCCTCGGGGCAAGGTCGGCAAGGGGATGGACGTCACGCATGAAGGCTTCGCCCGCGGCGTTCCGAAGGACCGCGCCCTCGCCGCGCATGGCCTCGGAGATCAGGAAGGACCTGCCCGAGGCGTCCTCCCCGATGAGCGCCGTGGGGTGGAACTGCACGAATTCCATATCCTTGAGCGGGACGCCCGCGCGCGCCGCCGCGGCCATGCCGTCGCCCGTGGCGCACACGGCGCTGGTGCTGGCGTGATAGGCCCGGCCGGGGCCGCCCGTCGCCAGGATCACGCGCCGCGTTTCAAACAGGATGGGCGCGCGCCCGCGGCGCAGCGCCAGCACGCCCGTTACGCCGTAACCGTCCGTCAGGATATCGGTCAGGAGCATGCCGTGGTAAAAATGCAGGTTGTCCCGCGTCTTCGCCTGCTCGAGCAGCGCCGAGGTCAGATGCAGGCCCGTGGCGTCGCCGCCGCAATGGAGGATGCGCCGCTCGCTGTGCCCGCCCTCCCGCGTGCGTAATAGCTCCCCGCCCGCGCGGTCGAACGGCACGCCGAGGGCGATCAGGCGCTTTACGTTATCCGCCGCCTCGTCCACCAGCACCTTTACGGCGGCCTCGTCGCAAAGCCCGGCCCCGGCCGTGAGCGTATCCGCGATATGGGAGGCGCGCGGCGCTTTATCGTACTGCGTCACCGCCGAGATGCCGCCCTGCGCGTACATGGAGTTGCTGATGTCGTCGCCTGCCTTGTCGAGCAGCGCGCACTCCAGGCGCTGGTCGAGGTTCAGCGCGGCGTACAGCCCCGCCACGCCGCAGCCCGCGACGACGACGTCGGCGCGCACGCGGACGAGGGAAGCCGGTTCCGCCTGCAAAATCGGTTTGTTCATCAAAAAAGTCCTTTCAAACTATACGGCGAACATCCGCTCCAGGGGAAGCAGCGCCCGTTTGGCGAGCCCTTCCTCCACCGTAACGGGGTACTGCAGCCGCTCGAGCGAAAGCAGGACGCTTTCGATCCGCGTTTTCTTCATGTTGGGGCACACCTGCGTGCGGCCGGTGTTGTAAAAGCGCTTGTCCGGGCAAAGCTTTTGCAGCCGGTGCAGCACGCCTTCCTCGGTGCCGATCAGAAACTCCTTCGCGTCGGAGCGGACCGCCGCGTCGATGATCTGCGCCGTGCTGCCCACAAAATCCGCAAGCGCCGCGACGTCGGGCGTGCACTCGGGGTGCACCAGCACCTTCGCGCCCGGCTTCGCCGCGCGGGAGGCCGTGATGTCCGCCGCCGTGATGCGGTGGTGCGTGGGGCAGTAGCCTTCGGGCAGTATGAAGCGCTTTTCGGGCAGGAAAGAAGCGACGTATCCGCCCAGGCACTTGTCCGGCACGAATATGATCTCCTCCTCCCTGAGCGACCGCGCGACGCGCAGCGCGTTGGAGGACGTGCAGCAGATATCGCTCACGGCCTTGACGGAGACGTCCGAATTGACGTAACACATCACGGCCGCGCCGGGATGCTCCGCCCGCATGCGCAGCACGTCCGAGGCGGTGATCATATCCGCCATGGGGCAGCCTGCGTCGGGCGCGGGGAGCAGCACCGTCTTTTGGGGGTTCAGGATCTTGGCCGTTTCGGCCATGAACCTTACCCCGCAGAACACGATTATGTCGGCCGTGGCATCTCTGGCTTTCTTTGCAAGCTCCAGGGAATCCCCCACAAAATCGGCGGCGTCCTGAATCTCCCCCAATTGGTAGAAGTGCGCCAGTATGACGGCGTTGCGCTTTTGCTTCCAGTGCCGTATGGCCTCGGCTGTTTCCATTAATCCCAGTTGCCTTTCCCGTTTATAACAGTATGCCCGCAATTCTGAGCTCCCGCTCAATGCGGTTGAGCGCGGCCTCGTTGGCCGCTTCGACGGTGTGCATGTGCACGCCGTCCGTCATGCTCGAAAGCATCAGCACGCCGGGGCGGCCCAGGCGCTCCATAAGCGCCTCCACATCCTCGGGCGTGTGCAGCATGAGCGAACCCGTGAGCTCCCCGTATACGGGATGCTCCACGATCACGTCCCGCACGGTGCCGCCGGCGTTGACCACGATCATCAGCTCCCGGCGCGCCCCGCTTAGCGTGGTATGCCGGCAGGAAAGCACGCGCACGGGCCGCGGCACCGCCGCCCGGTCCACCCAGATATAGCCCGAGGGCGTGGCAAGTATGGGCGCGCCGCCCGCGCGCAGCAGCGCGACGTCCTGCACCACGACCTGCCGCGTGACGCGAAAGCGCGCCGCAAGCTCCCCGCCCGTGACGGGCGCGGCCGACACGGCGATGAGCTTTCCTATGCTTTTGCGCCTTTCCTCCGCTTCCAAGCGCAGCCTTCCCCCCGTTTGTTTCCCGTCCATTATATATGCGGGCCCTATAAAAAGCAACAGGTGTCTATACACCTGAAAAGGCCGCCCAAATGCCTTTGGCATTTGGGCGGACGCTGCGGCGAATGCCGCGTAGGCGCAAGCGCCTGCGCGGGCGCTGCGGCGGATTTCTCACGTTCGCCTGCGCCTTCGGCGCGGCCGGCGAACGTGCAAAGAGTCCAAGCTGACGCACATGCCGTCAGCTTGGACGGATTGTATTGTGTTTCCTAAGCTGCTTGCGCGGGCGGGATGACGGAGCATCCCGCCATGTGCTCCTGCTTAAAAAAGGGGCGCAGGCACTTTTTTAGGGCTATCGAATGAAATTCGTCCGTGCGGGCGGCTCCTTTTCGGGCAGCGGCACGCCGAGCTTTCTGCCCGCCTCGATGGACCGGAGCAGCCACGCCATGTTTCTGCCCAGCGTGCGCATCGTCTGCATGCCCTCGAGATCCTGGCGGATCTCCTCCGGCGTGTTGCCGAACGCCACGTTCCAGTACTGCGAGGAAACCACGGGCATGCCCGAGATCGTGAAATACTTGTTGAGCTGGTCGAACGCCGTTGCCGCGCCTCCGCGGCGGCAGGTGACGACCGCCGCGCCGGGCTTTAAGGCAAAGCCCCCGCCGGCGTAGAAGAACCGGTCCAAAAACGGCGTAATGAAGCCCGAGGCCGCCGCGTAATGGACGGGCGAGCCGAACACCAGCCCGTCGGCGCTTTCCGCTTTTTCCAGCGCTGCGTTTACGCAATCGTCATAGACGCAGCGGTGCGCGTCCGAGGTCCGGCAATGCCCGCAGGCGGTGCAGCCGCGTACCGGCTGCATGCCGATATGGAATATCTCGGTCCCGATACCGGCCCGTTCCAGCTCCCGCGCCACCTCGCATAGAGCGGTGTAGGTGCAGCCCTCCTTACGCGGGCTTCCGTTGATCAGCAATACTTTCATAGGCGCCTCCGGTCCTCTGTTGATAGCCCGATTATATACGCCCGCGGAATCGGCCGCAAGTAGGGAAGAAAGTCAGGACGCCCGCGCGGTGCGCGGGCGTCCTCAGGCCGTCGACAAACCCCTCCGGGGTTCGTCGACGGTTTTTCTCATGCAGGCCTGGCGTAGCAGGCCTGCATGCAAGGTGTCCAAGCTGACGCACATGTCGTCAGCTTGGACGGATTTTATTG
>Ga0255336_100704_pt1 | contig 41135 bp, 42 predicted proteins | sample MeOH1_35cm_T3_17_FD_189102 | JGI IMG/M metagenome (GOLD analysis project Ga0255336, IMG submission 189102) | Sandy soil microbial communities from University of British Columbia, Vancouver, Canada - MeOH1_35cm_T3_179 | ecosystem: Engineered > Artificial ecosystem > Sand microcosm > Unclassified ...
TGAAGGCCTCATCCGCACCACTCTTGGCAAAACTGCCGGCCGCATCAACGCCGAAAATCTGCGCCAAGCCCACGCCCTCATCGAATCCAACAAGTCCATCGGCAAATTGGTCCTCGAAGGCTTCTAGTCCCCCTCCCTCTGACCAGGCTCTGATCAGGCTCTGATCAGTCCCCTGGTCAGTCTCTTGTCAGTCTCCGGTCAGTCTCCGGTGCCCCACGTCCCGCCCGGCTTTATCGGGCTGACGTGGGGTTGTTGACTTTGCCGTTGCTCCTGCTCTTGCCGTTGCTCCTGCTCTTGCCGTTGCTCTTGCTCTTGCCGTTGCTCTTGCTCTTGCCGTTGCTCTTGCTCTTGCCGTTGCTCTTGCTCTTGCCGTTGCTCCTGCTCCTGCTCTTGCCGTCACTCTTGCTCTTGACGGGACGCGTGGCCATGCAGATGTTCCTCTCCCAGACATCCATCCCCATAGACAACGCCTATGGCTGTCATTCCATTCCCCCCATTCCTCATCTCCCTCCCAATGACTAGATTTGAACCCACGAAGGAGACCTACTTCATGGCAGCGAACGAAAACGACAACACCCCAAAGTCAGGCGAGACCATCACCACCACTGCGGGCCGTCCTGTAGCCGACAATCAAAATTCCCTCAGCGCAGGAGCCCGCGGGCCCCTGTTGATGCAGGATTTTCAGCTCATCGAGAAGATGGCTCACTTCAATCGCGAGCGCATTCCCGAGCGAGTCGTACACGCCAAGGGCTCCGGCGCGCATGGACATTTTGTCGTCACCAAAGACATCACCCGTTACACCAAGGCCAAGCTCTTCTCCCAGGTCGGCAAATCGACTGACCTTTTAGTGCGCTTCTCCACCGTCGGCGGAGAAAAAGGTTCTGCCGATACCGAGCGCGACCCGCGCGGCTTCTCCGTGAAGTTCTACACCGAGGAAGGGAACTGGGACATGACCGGCAACAACACTCCCGTCTTCTTCATCCGCGATCCTCTCAAGTTCGGCGATTTCATTCACACCCAGAAGCGCGATCCGCAAACGAATCTCAAGTCGCCCACCATGATGTGGGACTTCTGGTCGCTCTCTCCCGAGTCGCTGCATCAGGTCACCATCCTCTTCTCCGACCGAGGCACCCCCGACGGCTATCGCCACATGGATGGCTTCAGCAGCCATACTTTCTCGCTCGTCAACGCCCAGGACGAACTCTTCTACGTGAAGTGGCATTTCAAAACCAGGCAGGGAATCAAGAACCTCATGGCCGACCAAGCCACGCGCCTCAAAGGCGATGATCCCGACTACGCGCAGCGTGATCTTTTCAACGCCATCGAAACCGGCAACTATCCCAAGTGGAAAGTTTCCATCCAGGTCATGCCCGAAGCCGACGCCGCCAACTACAAGGTGAATCCCTTCGACCTCACGAAGGTCTGGTCACACAAGGACTATCCCCTCATCGAAGTCGGCGAGATGACCCTGGACCGCAATCCCGAAAACTATTTCACCGAAGTCGAGCAAGCCGCATTCTCTCCCGTCAACGTAGTTCCCGGCATGGGCTATTCGCCCGACAAAATGTTGCAAGCCCGCCTCGTCTCTTATCCTGACGCGCACCGCTACCGTGTAGGAACCAATTACGAGTCGCTCCCCGTCAATCGTCCCAAGGCTGAGGTTCACACATATCATCGCGACGGCACCATGCGCTTCGACGCCAACGGCGGCCGCTCGCCCAACTACGAACCCAACAGTTTCGGCGGTCCCAAGGAGAATCCAACTTATCGCGATCTCCCCATCCACCTCACCGGAGAGTCCGCCGACCGCTACAATCACCGCGAAGGCAACGACGACTACACCCAGGCCGGAGACCTCTTCCGCCTCATCGGACCCGAAGCCCAACAGCGTTTAATCCAGAACATCGTAGGCAGCATGCGCGGCATTCCCGAACACATCCAGCGCCTGCAGATCAGCCACTTCTACAAAGCCGATCCCCAATACGGAATCGGCGTAGCCACCGGCCTCGGCCTGGAAATCCCCGAGCTTCTCGAAATGCAATCCGGCGACTAGCGCGTCACGCATCGCACCATCTTGACCACGACTGCCCCACTCAACGCTCTTTTCGTTGGGTGGGCTTTTCTTTCTCGGCCGCAGACCGGCCGTCGCTCTTGTCCTTGCTCTTGCTCTTGTCCTTGCTCTTGCCCTTGCTCTTGCCCTTGCTCTTGCCCTTGTCCTTGCTCTTGCTCTTGCCCTTGCTCTTAACCTTGAAACCTTGCGAAACCTTGAAACCTTGAAACCTTGCTCTTAACCTTGTTCTTCCTCCTTGAATCCCAACTCCCTTGTAGCGGATCAATACCTATATGGAGATCAACCAACTGCGCTACTTCTGTGCCGTCGCCAGCACCGGCAGTTTCACCAAAGCCGCGGAGCAAGAAGATATCGCGCAACCTTCCCTATCCCAGCAGATTCGCAAACTCGAGCGCGAAATCGGTTCCCCTCTGTTCGAGCGCCTCGGACGCCACAACCGTCTCACTCCCTACGGCGAAGCGCTTCTGCCGCAAGCCCAGTCCATCCTCCGTCAAATCGCCGAAGCCGAAGCCTGCGTCACCAATCTCCGCCAAGGCGTCCAGGGACGCCTGCGCATCGGCGTGATTCCCACCATCCTTCCCTACTGGCTCGCCCCGCGACTCGGTGAGTTCACCGCGCAATTCCCCGACGTAGATTTGCAGTTGCGGGAGGCGACCACGCAACGCCTCATCGAGAGCCTGCAAGCCGGAGAACTCGATGCCGCCGTCGCCAGTCTTCCCGTCCAGTCGCCCGACATCGTCTGCAGCGAGCTCTTTCGCGAAAGCCTCTGCCTCGCCGTCTCTCCCCATCATTCCTTCGCCGACGCGGATTCCGCGCGCCTCAAGGATCTCGCCGACGAACGCATGCTTTTACTACGGGAAGGACACTGCCTCCGCGACAATGTCCTCACCGCCTGCACCCGCGCCAAAGTAGAATTTGTCTCCGTGTTTGAAACCGATCAAATCGCCAGCATCTTTCCTCTCGTCTCGACCGGCTTCGGAATCAGCCTCATCCCCGCCATGGCCGCAGCCCACGCCAGCGGCTGCAAAATCGTGCCTCTTGAGCGTGGCAGCTTCCGCCGCATCGGCTATCTCAGGGCCAACCACCACTTCGTCAGCAAACCTATGAAGGAATTTTTCTCCTGGCTGCGCTCGCTCGAACACGTATGATCCGCCCCACCTTCGGCGGTTGTGACGGAAGTCATAGCTAACGTTCATCTCCGTACTTAGTCTAAGTAGAGAAGGCTAGAACTTTCCTTCTCTTTTACTCATGCCTGATAATGTCGAACTCGTACTAGCGCCATCATCCTCTTCGCCCGCGGAAATCCCCGCCTCCGCGACAACCAAAAAGAAACTCGCGCGCCGCACCGTGCCCGACCGTTCGCAGCGCGTTCGCCTCATCGTGCAGTCTGCCTTCATCCTGCTCAACGTCTTCCTCGGCGCGAAGTTTTATTTCTTCGTGCGCTACTTTGAAACCAACGGTACCGGCCCTCACCTCTCGCGTCCCGCCGGAGTCGATGGATGGCTCCCCATCGCGGGCCTGATGAACACGCGTTACTTCCTCGGAACCGGACACATCCCCGCCATTCATCCCGCCGCCATGGTCCTGTTCCTCATCTTCATCGCCATGAGCCTTCTCCTCAAGCGCGCCTTCTGCTCCTGGCTCTGTCCCGTCGGAACCCTCTCCGAATACCTATGGAAAGCGGGCCGCAAGCTCCTCGGACGCAACCTCGTCCTTCCCCGCTGGCTCGACATTCCTTTGCGTGCGATCAAGTATTTGCTCATGGCCTTCTTCGTCGTCATCATCGGCAACATGACGGCCATCGCCCTCGACGACTTCATGGCGGGCCCCTACGGCGTCCTCGCCGACGTCAAGATGCTGCACTTCTTCCTGCGCATGAGCAGCACTGCCCTCATCATCGTCCTCATGCTTGTTCTGCTCTCCGTGCTCATCAAGAATTTCTGGTGCCGCTACGCCTGTCCCTACGGTGCCGTCATGTCGCTCGTCTCTCTCGCCAGCCCCACCAGGATTCGTCGCGATGAAGAGAGCTGTGTTTCGTGCGGCAAGTGCGCCAAAGCCTGTCCCCAGAACCTTCCGGTCGATCGTCTCGTGCAGATCCGTTCCGCCGAATGCACCGCCTGCATGGAGTGCGTCGCCATTTGCTCCGCCCAGAACGCTCTGCAGTTCGCATTGCCTCCGCGTTCCGCCGCACCCATCGCCCAGCGCTGGAGTGGACGCGCCCTGCAACCCGCTGTCGTCGTCTTCGTCCTCGCCGCGCTGTTCTTCAGCGGCATAGGACTCGCCCGCATCACCCATCACTGGCAAACCAACATCACCGACGATATCTATCGCCAAATCCTTCCCCAAGCCGACGAACTCAGTCACCCCGGCTTCTAACAAGGCAAGAACAAGGGCAAGTCGCGAAATATTTCTGATCTCGCAAAAAGGCGCTCCCTCTTCGGAGCGCCTTTTTCATAACCTCACCACATCGACATATATAAATATATCGTTTGCGCGCTCCTGCTCCTGCCTTTGCTTTGCCTTTGTTCTTGAGGGGTCATTCTGAGCGAAGCGAAGAACCCCCGCACCGTTCAAATCTCCAGCGCCCCTTCAGGCTTTTCACCCGCAATCGATTTCCCCTCTTCCAAACATTCACATACATCGATCTATCAACTTCACCGCCCCACCATGAATCACCCTCTGCTGCTCGAACGCATGCTTCTGCTGTATCCCCTCAATCGCCTTCTGTGCCCTCATCTCGAACTCCCCACTCCGCGCCAGCAACGCCTCCGTAGCCAACGCTCCCCCATTCACCCACCGCAGCAACCCCTCCGCCTCAATTCCCTTGCCGGCCTCCATCAGAGCGTCTTCCGACACCCCCAGGTAAAGCGCCTCCACCGGATCGCCAACCATCAAAGCTCCCGGCATTAACCGGCTTCCCACCCAGAAAAGACGGTCCAGCACCGCCTGCCGGATCTGTCCCTCGCTCGCCTGCTCAAATCTCCACTGCTTGCTCTGGAAATCCTGAAAGCGCCCACCCAGCGATATCGGCTGTCTTTTGTCTGAGCGCAGAAATTCCAACTGCTTGCGGTCGGTCTCCCTCCGAATCGCCCCCAGCACCGGACCCAGCGTGTGCTCGGCCTCAATTCCTGGAAGACGCTCGGCCACTACCCGCGTTAAGTGGATTGCCACTTGCGCGTGTAGCCCCGAGCCATCGCCCAGCTCTGCCGTCCCGTGCAGCACATGGAAGTCGGCGCCCGACACATTCCCATGAAATGGCCACTGCAACCGCACCGAGAGAGGCAACCCCTTCAGCGTAATCACCGCAATCTCTGTCGTATCCATCTTCCCTCCATCCAATGTCAGAATCATAGCCCATCGTCGCGCGCGCAACGCCCCGCATCCGCCGGTGATTTATCCTGTCAGCATGGAGACCATCGCAATCCGCGAATTGCTCGCGCCCTACCTGCCTGATGACGAGGTTGACGACTCTCTACTCGCCTCGATCCAGATTCACCTCGACCTTCTCCTTCGCTGGAACCAGCACATGAACCTCACCGCCCTGCGATCCCCCGAGGAGATCGTGTCCCGCCACTTCGGCGAATCTCTTTTCGCCGCCCACGCGCTTATTCCTCGCGCAGCCGCGCAGAATGTCTTCGACGTCGGCAGCGGAGCCGGTTTCCCCGGCCTTCCTTTCAAGTATTGGGCTCATCGGCTTCGCCTCACCCTCATCGAGGGGCACGGCAAAAAGGCCACTTTCCTCCGCGAGGTGGGTCGTGCGCTCCACTTCTCCGACTATTCCGTGCTCAACGCACGCGCTGAGTCCATTACCCAGACTGCCAGCCTCGTGACCATGCGAGCGGTCGAAAAATTCGAGCACATCCTGACCTCTGCCGCCAAACTAGTCTCCCCTGGTGGCCGTCTCGCCCTCCTCATCGGCGAAGCCCAGCGTGAACGCGCCCTCTCACTACTGCCCGACGGAGAAAGCACCATCCTCCCGCTCCCTTCCTCCGATCAGAGCATCCTCCTCACCTGGACTCGCTCTTCCTAATTCGTTCCACGTGGAACACAGGTGGCCGCATATTTTCCGCGCCTCTCTCGCGCGGAAAATATGGGGAAGCGACTACCGTCCTTTCGGCAGCGCTTGCTCCTCACGTTCCACGTGGAACACTACCCTCCCCACCCATTTCCAGTGTTCCACGTGGAACATTTCCGACATTCTGCACAGCTTTCAGCACTTATCCACCGAATCCACACCTCTGCACAGCCCTTTCCCCATTGCGACTCACCATCCACTCCTTTACCCTCAATCTTGTCCCATAATTGGCAACCGTCGTCGTTCCACCTCCGGTTGCCCGGAGCAATCTATGTCTCGGGTCATTGCTATCGCCAATCAAAAGGGCGGAGTAGGAAAAACTACTACCAGCATCAATCTCGCCGCCAGTTTCGCCATCAGCGGCGTTCCAACCCTCCTCGTCGATTGCGATCCGCAATCCAACTCATCCTCCGGCCTCGGGTTTCAGAAGGATGCCGATCGTCTCGGAACCTACCAGCTCCTCATGGGCGACGCCGAAGCCGCCGAACTCCTCCAACCCACCGAAATGGACCTGCTTAAGGTCATTCCGTCCTCCAAAAACCTGACGGCAGCCAATGTTGAGCTCGTAAACGCCGAATATCGCGAATACCGACTCCGCCACGCCCTGCAATTCATTCGCGACCAGTTCAAGGTCATCGTCATCGACTGCCCACCCGCCTTGGACCTGCTCACCCTCAACGCCCTCGTCGCCGCCGATTCCGTGCTCGTCCCCATGCAGGCCGAATATTTCGCCCTCGAAGGCGTCAGCGAACTCCTCGATACCATCGAGCGCGTCCGCCAAACCTTGAATCCGAGCCTCACCGTCGAGGGCGTAGCCCTTACCATGTACGATGACCGCACCAATCTCGCACAGGGAGTCACCGGAGAGCTCAAATCCTACTTCGGGGAGCTGCTTTACGAGACCTGCATCCCTCGTAACATTCGACTCGCCGAAGCTCCCAGTCATGGTAAGCCCGCGCTTCTCTACGATCCCAAGTCTCGCGGTGCCGAAAGCTACGCCAAGCTCGCCGAAGAAGTAATTCAGCGCATCAAGAAACGTCCAACCCCACAGCCATCGCACAGCGAGGTAAAGCAGTGACTCCGACCCACGACAAACGAAAGGCCCTTGGCCGCGGCCTTGACTCTCTTCTCCCAGCCGCCCGAGGCATCCAGGCGGCCATCACCGGACAACCACAGCCGCCCGCAGGCGACCAAATTCGCGACATTCCCGTCGAGCTCATCGACCGTAATCCCTACCAGACCCGAACTTACTTCGACGAAACCGCCCTCAACGAGCTCGCCGAATCCATCAAGGTCTCCGGAGTCGTCCAGCCCATCACCGTCCGCCAGCACTCCGGCCGTTACCAGCTCGTCACCGGAGAGCGGCGCTGGCTCGCTTCCCAACGTGCTGAAAAGAAAACCGTTCCGGCCATCGTCCGCCAACTTTCCAATGAACAGGCGATGGAGATCACGATTGTCGAGAATCTCCAGCGCGAAGACCTGAATCCTGTCGAGCAGGCCCGCGCCTACGAGCGCCTTGCCCGCGAATTCGGACTCACTCAGGAACAAATGGCCCAGCGCACCGGAAAAGACCGCTCTTCGGTCTCCAACTTCCTGCGCCTCCTCAAGCTCCCCTCCGAAGTCCTCAAAATGGTCGAGTCCAATAAACTCAGCTTCGGACACGCCAAGGCCCTCATGACCCTCGATTCCCAGGAAGCGATGTTGAAGCTCGCCCAGCGCGCAGTTCAGCTCTCCATGTCCGTCCGCCAGGTCGAGGGCGCAGCCTACAACCACACCCACCCCGAACCGCCGGTCGCCAAACCCGAGCGCCTCCTCGATCCCAACGTCCGCGAAGCCGAGCAACAGCTCCAGCGTTCCCTGGGCCTTCGCGTCCAGATACAGGACAAGAAAGGCAAAGGCAAGATCGTCCTCGAATACAAGTCCCTCGAAGACTTCGACCGAGTCCTTGAAATGCTCAACGCGGCAAAATAGTCATCCGAACACGAGAGAAGGGCGGCCCGCGAGCCGCCCTTCCTTTCGCCACACTATATTCACATACGTCAATCTTCTGGCGGCCCAATGGAACCGCGCTCTTCGGCTTGAGCCAGGGCGCGCGACGCCCTATTTACTCTTTCGCTAACCTCTCCCAGCAGCTATGTACTCGTTGATATATGTTGCCATCCCCTGCATTACGATTAACCAATTCGGCAAATCCGCTTTTCCAACGGTTCACCTTTTAGTCAATCGTTCACCCTCCGGCTAGCTCTTCTTCTCGTCAACCTTCTTCTCGCGATCGCACTTGCCCTTCCTGCAGCAGTCCATCTCTTTCGCCATCGTGCCGTCTTTGTCCTTCTTGCAGCACGCCATCTTTCCATCTTTATCTCTCTTGCAGCCATCCGGCTTCGCGCTCTTCTCGTGCTTGCAAGCCGCATGATCAGCGGGTTTTGCGGCATCCGGAGCCGCCGGCGCGGCCTGCGCCCACATCGAAACCGCACTCAACAACATCACGGCAACCATTCCACGAATCTTCATTACACTCTCCCAATCGCGTATTCACCGACCGAGGATTATATCCTGCTCTCGCCCTCCACGCGCGCCCCTTTCGCTTCTCGCGAATCCCTCGCCTTATTTCCTCATCTAACCCTATGCCTCTAACGGCATGGAGCAGCCCTTTGCACCGCACTACGCTTGGCGATTTCGAACTCACCGTCATTACCGATGGCCTCTACTATCTCGACGGCGGCGCTTTGTTTGGCGTCGTCCCCAAACCGATGTGGGAGCAAAAGCTTCCCGCCGACGCTCAGAATCGTCTCCACGTCGCCATGAATTCACTGGTGATCCGCACCGGCGAGCACACCATCCTCATCGAAACCGGCGCGGGCAACAAACTCCCAGACAAGACGCGCCGCATCTTCGACACCGAAGCGCGGCTGCTGAACAGTCTTGCCGCCGCCGGCTTCGCACCCGATGATTTCGATGTCGTCATCAACACTCATCTCCACTTCGATCACTGCGGATGGAACACCGTTCGCCGAGCCGATGGCGTCGTAGTTCCCACCTTCCCTCGCGCTCGATATTATTTCCAGCGCGGTGAACTTGCGCACGCCCATCAGCAGCACGAACGTGATCGCGTCAGCTATCTCACCGACAACTACGATCCCCTTGTATCCAGCGGTCGCGCGCTACTTCTCAACGGCGATGCGCCGATTGTTCCCGGCGTTCGCGTCCAGCTATTCCCCGGACATACCGAGCATCATCAGGCCGTCATCATCGAGAGCCAAAACAAAAAGGCCGCCTATATCGGCGACCTCATTCCCACCACTGCCCATCTCCATCCAACCTGGGTCATGGGATACGATCTGTTCCCCATCGACTGCATCGACAATCGTCATCGCTACTATCGCAACGCAATTCCCGAACGATGGCTTACCATTTTCACCCACGATCCCAATACCCCGTGGGCCTACATTTCGCGCGACTCAGCGGGACGCTACCTCGCCGAATCTCTTGAACCGAGTGGCGATCAAATTTCGATGACGTCTGCCAATTCCTTGAGATAGCGCGCTATCTCAGCCCGAGCCGCCGGTGGAGGATCGACGAATTCCATTCCGCACCGGAACCCTCGCCGGTTCCTCACCACTGCGCGCAATCGCAATTGCTCCGTACTGCCGGGAAGGCCCAACTCCGCCATCAGAAAGGTTCCCACGTCCAATGTTTCAGAGGCGTAAACGCTCATCCCGCCTTCGCTCAACTCATACGTGCGAACCACGGCTCCCATATGATCCGGATCTTCCCAACGCCGTATCCGTACGCGAACATCCACCTTGACCCGTTTCCATTTTCGCTTTGGCGCATCCACGTCAGCACCTCGATAACCTGACACTCAACCCCTGCTCCTTGCGCTTCTCTCCGTATAATTATCTTCCGCGCGAATTCCCCAGCGGCGCTGATACTTCCTGACCAGGGCAATGTTGCTTTCATCTAGATCGATAAATATGAATCCATACCGAAAACCGTTTCGGCTCTTCAGTTCCATATTCGCGCGGAAAACATCCTGCATCGTCGGAAACACAAACTCCAATGCATATGAGCTGTCTTCGGGAATCTCCACAGGCGAAATCAAACCCACTCCGCCCTCGGAAACATCCAGCATCCGAACCGTAATCTCGCGATCGCTCGTGCTCAATCGCGCCCGAACATCCAGCGAGTACCTGGCATGCTTACGCTGTACTGCGTAGGGAGACAGTCCCATTTCTCTTCCTTAAAATGAGTATGTACTCATACCTCATCACAACTCCTCAACCGCAGCGTTTATCAAAACCGTCTGCCCCGGAGACCTCGCTCTCATTGTCAGGCTCCACTAACTCCGACTCCACCGGCTTTCGCGAGAAGAACTCGTCCACTGCCGCCACAATCGTTTCCGGACTTTTCGCTTCGTAAATTGCCTTCCGAAGTTTCGCGCCGCCTTCGACTCCGTGCGTGAACCACGAAGCGAACTGTTTCATCTTTCCAGTCGCGTCCGGATACCCTTCCACGATCAGCATTCCGAAATATCGGCGAATCATTTCGTAGCGATCGGCTCTTGAAGCAACGTCATACCTGCCCGTCGCCGTGTGCTGCGCAACCTGCCTGAAGATCCACGGATTCGATGCCGCCGACCTTCCAATCATCACGCCATCGCATCCGGTCTCGGCGACCATCGCGCGCGCGTCTTCCGGAGTTCGTATATCTCCATTGCCGATCACCGGAATCGACACCAGCGATTTCAATTCCGCAATCCACTGCCACTGCGCTTGTCCGCTGTATCCCTGCTGGCGCGTGCGCGCGTGCATTGCCACTGCATCCAGTCCGCTGCTCTCGGCGATCTTTGCCAGCTCGCGAAAAACCAACTCGCTCTCGCTCCAACCGGCGCGAAACTTCACCGTGAACGGAATCTTCACTGCGGCCCGCACCGCTTCAAAGATGCGTTGAATCACCGGCAACTCGCGCAACAATCCGCTGCCGCCGTTGCACTTCACAACTTTCTTCGCCGGGCATCCCAGGTTCAAATCCACCAGATCGAAACCATATGCCTCCACCATGCGCGCGGCTTCGGCCAGCGACTCGGGATTCGAGCCAAACAGTTGCGAGGTAATCGGATGCTCGTCTTCATAGAAGTGCAGGAAGCGTTGCGCCTTCTTGTCCTTCTTCCTGACCACACCATCGGCTGAAGTGAACTCCGTCATCAGCAATCCGCAGCCATCCATCTCGCGAATGAATCGCCGGAACACCGTGTCGGTAATTCCCGCCATCGGGGCCAACACCGTAGCCGGAGCGATCTCGACGCTTCCGATCTTCAGCTTCGCCGGAACCCTTACCTCTGCGGGCGCTTCGTGAACTAGCGGATTGTCATAAAACTTCTGCACACTCTTATTGTATCGGCATCGGCCACAAGATTCGAACCAACTCCGCTCCAGTTCATTACTCACGTCACTTCAATCTTGAATTGCCGCGGAACAAATCTCACCCCACTCCTTCCAACGCAACACCCGAAAGCATCCAACTACTCAGGAAGCATCTGCCCCATGACGACCTGCGCACAATTCGTTCGCATCGAGAAGACCGCAACCCGCGCTCCTGGGCGCTCGCTGCTATTCGTCACGCTTGCCATCGTCCTTCCACTTCTTGCCGGACTCCTCTGGCACGAGGCTTCCGACAATCCCGTGTGGCCGCTCTTCCGCAATTCGCTGAACCGTTGCGACCTCCGCGATACTCAGCTTTCCCCCGTGTCTCCCGATGGACTCTACCGTGCTCACATCGTTCAGGCGACCTGCCTCGGACGCTTCAGTGAAACTCTCGTCTTTGTCACCGCCGCGGATTCCCCCTGGTCGCTTCAAGCGCTCGATCCCAATCGAGCCGTCCTCGAAGCGGCTGGCCTGCGCTCGCTGGATGCAGTCAATTGGGAAAACACTTCCGCCGATGGAGTCTCCGCCCTGCAGCTCTGGTTTGTTCCCTCCGCCTACCCCGCCCAAATCCATCGCATCGACCGCACCGCCGGGTCCGTCGTCATCAAGACTCTTACCAGCATCTCTGCTCCCGGCGCTGAACGCCTCGACTATTAGAGCCTCTGCACCACTGCCTCAGGTGCCCCACGTCCCGCCCGGCTTTATCGGGCTGACGTGGGGTTGTTGACTTTGCCCTTGCTCCTGCCCTTGCTCTTGCTCTTGCCTTTGCCTTTGCTCCTGCCCTTGCTCTTGCTCCTGCCCTTGCTTCCTAAAATGAAAAGCCCCCGCTCCCCGACCGTTGTGATACCAGTCTGAGAAGCGAAGGCTTCTAATTCTTGCGCCGAGGGCGTCTTCACCCCAACAAGGATCGCTTGCCGGAGACCCCGACCACCCGCGGGATCATTTCTGTTCGGTCTTTGCCGGTTCCGCTTTGCCTTCGTTCTTGGCATACTTGCGGCGGAAGCGTTCGATACGGCCAGCGGTGTCGAGCACCTTCTGCTTACCGGTAAAGAACGGGTGGCAGGCCGAGCAGATTTCAACGTGGATGTCGCCACGGTTCGTGCTGCGCGTAGTAAACGTGCTGCCGCACGCGCACTTAACCTGGACCTCTTCGTACTTCGGGTGGGTTGCTGCTTTCATGGTTCCTCAATTCATCTGTTGGAAACAGACTCTTCAAGTGTAACCTGCCCGGTCTTAAGCGGGCAAATTCAGGGCTTCGCAATTCAGGGCTTCGCAGTTACGCGGCGGCTCGCTGTTTCGACTTGTATCGCGCAACTGCCACCTGGCAGCTTCGCACCACATTCCAAAAGAAAGCGCAGCTTCCAGTGGTAATGGCCAGCGGAATCGAGACATGCCGGTAGGCCAGGCTCATGTCGGGCGTCGTATGCACAATCAGGCTTCGCACCAGCAGCACGACAATGCCGCTAAACAGTCCCAACCCCATGCCGATCCCTGCCCACATGACCGTCAGCAGCACAATGCGGAACACTTTCATCAGCGTCCACACCAGCCAACTCGGCTGCCTTACCGGATCGCCAGCCACCAGCGTCTTGCTTCCGCGCGCCTCCATCTCGCCGACCTTCACGATTTCCTCCCATACGCAGGCAGCTTGGATATCACCGGAGCCTCGCCTGCGCTAGAATGATAGTTTCCTATGTCGCACATCCAACACGCAACCACGCTCTCGCCCGCCGATGTATTAAGGCTCTCCCCCGTGCAGCAAGCCGCCAATGGCATCTGCTACGCTTCCAGCGGCGAGGTCAATCTCTCGTCTGACGAATTGCAGCGCATGGTTGCCGCAGTACCTCAGCCGATTGCCGCGGTACTCACACGCAAGGCATTCTACTTTGTGCCGCTCACGGTTGCCGACGGCGATCAGACCTTGATAGCTGACCGTTACGATGTGCTCCTCAGCGACCGCGCAGTCTGTCACCGCAATCTTACGCTCGGCGATGCTCAGTGCGTATTCATCTCCACGCGCCTCATGGATGACCGCTTCTCCGTTGCCTTTGAGTTCTACATCAATATCGCTCACGCCTTTGCCGACCAGACCGGATTCTCCCAGCCCTTTGCTGACCTGGTCTGGAAGCAGGCGGAAGACAAGGTCAAGGGCGAAACATCTCTCGACGCCAATGAGCTCCGTAAAATCGTTACCTCCAATGCTCCCGATGCAGAGAAGGCGCGCCAGGAGTACTTCGAGACCACGTTTGCCGACGCCATTGCCATCTACCTGCTCTCGCTCTACCTTGACGTGGACTACTACGAACTTCGCGAGCGCGACTATCCCCTGCTTGCTCCCTCCGCCATGGCCGAACGTCTGCGCAAGGTAAACGAACTCTTCCCCGCGCCGCGCGGCTTCGAATTCAACATCTACTACAAGCGCCGTCCCGAGCAGCGCTAGAGAGACCGCCATGATCGCGCATCTTCGCGGAACTCTTCTCGCCACCTCTCCCGGCCACGCCATCGTGGACTGCCACGGCGTCGGCTACGACGTTACGGTGTCCATGAACACGTTCACCGAACTGCCAGACGTGGGCACAGAAGTATCTCTGTTCATCTACACCAACGTCCGCGAAGATCAGATCGCACTCTTCGGCTTTCATCGCGCCGAGGAGAAAGCTCTGTTTGAGAAGCTCATCTCCGTCGGCGGCATCGGCCCCAAACTCGCGGTCAACATTCTCGGGGGCATGAACACTCCCGACCTCGTCGCCACCATTCGCGGCGGCGATGCCACGCGCCTCACCCGCATGCCCGGCGTAGGAAAGAAAACAGCGGAGCGCATGGTGCTCGAACTTAAGGACAAGCTCGCCGATTTCGGAGTCACACCCGCAGCGCCACGTCCCAAGCATGTTCTCGAAGACGATGTACTCTCTGCGCTGATCAACCTCGGCTACCAATCCGTTGCTGCCGAGCGAGCGCTTGAAAAACTCGGCCCCGCCGAAGGCCGCAGCTTCGAACAACTCTTCCGCGCCGCATTGACTCAGCTCGCGCACTGAACGATTCTCCTATCGAACTTCCAAGGCAAACAATAAACCCTACCTTCTCCGGGTGGGGTTTATTGCTGCCGATTCTTGACTAGCCTTCACGTCTACATGTATACATGTGGACGTGAAGACTATAGCTGTAATCACTCAAAAGGGCGGCGCCGGTAAAACTACCCTCGCGCTCCACCTCGCAGTCGCGGCGGAGCGGGATGACAAGACCGCAGCCATCATCGATCTTGATCCTCAGGCAAGCGCTGCTACCTGGAGCGACGTTCGCGAAGGGGAAACCCCGGCCGTTGTCTCCGCACAGCCGAACCGCCTTTCTATCGTTATGAAGGAAGCCGAACGATGCGGCGCCGACTTTGCCATCATCGATACTTCCCCAAATTCCGAATCCGCATCTCTCGCCGCGGCGCGGGCGGCTGATCTAGTCCTGATTCCCTGTCGCCCTCATCTGTTCGACCTGCAGGCCGTCAGCACAACCATCGAACTTGCCAGAATAGCGAACAAACCATTTGCCATCGTGCTAAACGCCGTCCCCTCTCAGGGCAGGCTCGGCCAGGAAACCGCCGCTGTCCTACAAAGGCTCGGCGTAACCACCGCACCTGTCCAACTCGGCCACAGGGCTGCCTATTATCACTGTTTGACCAAAGGGCAGGTCGCATCGGAATACGATCCACTTGGCAAGGCCGCGGAAGAAGTTTTTGAGCTTTATCGCTGGGTGAAAGCACAGTTGGAATTGCAATCGCAATCCTTAACTAATTACGTGCGCATGTAGCCATGTATGAGTGAATACGTGTATACACAACGAGAAAACGCTTATGCCTAAACCATCACTCCAGGAAGCAATGAGTCGTGCGGCCCACCGTACGCCATTTGGCCGCGCTCCCGAACTGCCGCGTACCAAGAAGGCAGTAAAAGAAGCTGCGTCCGCAAGAGAGCACCTGGCGCCACCATCGCCATCAAGATCCAAGAGCAGGGTAGGGAAGAAGGTAATCAGCGGATTCTTCGATAAGGAAGTATCCCGCCAGCTCTCCAAGCTAGCCATCGATCAGGACCGTACCAAAGAGGATCTACTGCGCGAGGCGATTAACGACCTGTTCGCGAAGTATCATCTGCCAAATTTCGCATGATGTTTCTGATGTTTCCGTAGGTAAGGATTGCGCACCAAAGCAAAAGCGGCCGACGTTCCCACGTTGGCCGCTTCACAAGCAGTACTTGCTGCTGATGACGATGATCGTCTAGATATCCAGGTTCTTCACGTCGAGCGCATTCTCCTCGATGAACTTGCGGCGCGATTCCACGTTCTCGCCCATTAAAGTTGTGAAGATGGCCTCGGTTTCCGTAAGGTCTTCGAGTTTCACCGAGAGCAGCGTGCGCCGTTCAGGATCCATCGTGGTTTCCCATAGTTGCTCGGCGGTCATTTCGCCCAGCCCCTTGTAGCGCTGAATCTGGTAATCCTTGCGGCCCTGTTCGAGAACGAAGTTGAAGAGTTCGCGAACCGTCTTTTTCTCCACCGGTTCGCGCGACCCACCCTTGGGAGTAACGCGTGCGGGCGTTCCACCCTTGATGGTCTTGCCCTCGATCTTCTCCGCGTCTGCCTTCTCCGCCTCGGAGACAGCCTCTTCGGCCTCTTCCTTCACGGCGGCTTCCACGTTCTTGACCCACTCGACCTGGAACGGCGGCTTCATGAACTCCGCAATCTGGCGGTAGCGCGACATCATCTGCTTGTATTCCGGACTCGATATCAGTCCCCAGCTGATCGCATGCGGCGTGCCCTGCGAGTTCACAAAGCGAACATCCCACAGCTCAAGCTCTTCGTCGAAATGCGTTGTCACCGACATGAACTGTTCTTCCTTCATGATCGCCTTCAACCGCGCTTCAATGTTGGCGATGCGCGTCGGTACTGCCTCGGCTGTGCCATGGAAATCTTCGCGGCGCGCCAGCTCAAATTCCGGAAGCATCTCCGTCACCCGCTCATTGCGAATGCGCTTGTCCACCTTGTCGATGAATCCAAGGTATTCGTTCAAACTGGTCATGAACTTCGCCAGTTGCTTCGACTCAAGCCGCGCCGCGCCGTCGCCATACCGCACAACGAGACCGTCGGACGCGCGCTTGATCATCACCTGCACAAACTCGGCATCGTTCTTAATGTACTGCTCGAAGCGGCCTTTCTTGATGCGATAAAGAGGCGGCTGCGCGATGAAGATATTTCCGCGCTTGATCAGTTCCTGCATGTGACGGAAGAAGAATGTCAGCAGCAGCGTGCGGATATGCGAACCATCGACGTCGGCATCGGTCATCAGAATGATCTTGCCGTAGCGCAGCTTCGCCGGATCGAAATCGTCTTTGCCGATGCTGCAGCCAAATGCCGTAATCATGGCGCGAATTTCCTCGTGCCCCAGCATCTTGTCGTAGCGCGCTTTCTCTACGTTAAGAATTTTTCCCTTCAGCGGAAGGATCGCCTGGAAACGGCGGTCGCGTCCCTGCTTCGCCGTTCCACCTGCCGACTCACCCTCGACCAGGTACACTTCGCAGCGCTCGGGATCTTTCTCTGAGCAGTCAGCCAGTTTGCCCGGCAACCCGCCGCTATCGAGTACGCCTTTGCGCCGCGTAAGATCGCGAGCCTTGCGCGCCGCTTCACGAGCGCGTGCCGCGTCAATCGCCTTGTTGATGATCTTCTTTGCGATCTGCGGATTCTGTTCGAAGAACGCGCCCAGGCGCTCGTTGACAAATGCCTGCACCGGACCCGCGATATCCGAGTTGAGCTTGCCCTTGGTCTGCCCTTCAAACTGCGGCTGCGGCAGCTTCACGCTGATTACTGCCACCAGACCTTCGCGCACGTCATCGCCCGACAGGTTCTCTTTCAGATCCTTGAACAATCCCAGCGACTGCCCCGCGGCATTGATCGTACGCGTCAGCGCCGAACGGAATCCCTGCAAGTGCGTTCCGCCATCAACGGTGTTGATGTTGTTGGCAAAGCTGAACAGCGTTTCACTGTACGAATCGTTGTATTGCAAACCGATTTCGCAGGAGAGTTCAGGCTTCGCCGATTCCATGTAGATCGGCTTCTCGTGCAGCACGTTCTTGCCCTTGTTCAAATGCTTGATGAACTCGGCAATGCCGCCGCTGAACTTAAACTCCGTACGCTTCGCCTCGCCGGTCTTCTGATCGGTGGTGCGCTCGTCGGTCAGCGTGATGATCAGTCCCTTGTTCAGGAACGCCATTTCGCGCAGACGATTGGCCAGCGTGTCGTAGTTGAACTCGCTGACCGAGAAGATCTCCGGATCGGGATGGAAGTGTACCTGCGTTCCGCGCTTCTTCGTCGTGCCGGCCTTCTTCAGCGTAGTCTGCGGCACGCCGCGCGAGTAGTCCTGCTGCCAGACAAATGGGCCTTCGTTCTTCGAATCCGGACGCCATATCTCGATGTTGAATTCATCGCTGAGCGCGTTGACGCAGCTCACGCCCACGCCGTGCAGACCGCCGGAAACCTTATAGGTCGAGCTGTCGAACTTGCCGCCCGCGTGCAGCACGGTCAACACAACCTGCACAGCCGGAACCATCTCGCCATCGTGTTCCATCAAGTCCACGGGAATGCCGCGGCCGTCATCCACGACGGTGATGGAGTTATCGACGTGAATGGTCACATCGATCTTGCTCGCATAACCGGCCAGTGCTTCATCCACCGAGTTATCCACGACTTCGTACACAAGGTGATGCAGACCCATTTCGCCGGTCGAGCCGATATACATGGCGGGGCGCTTGCGCACGGCTTCCATGCCACCAAGCACCTTGATGGAGTCGGCCATGTACCCGTTGTCGGGCGAGTCTGCTGACTTGTTGTTCGATAAATCTTGCACGGAGAGAGCTGTCTGTTTCTCGGCGTCGGCGGTCGTTGGCTTTGATGACATTGTTTTTTCTATTTCCAGGGATCGTTTAGGCGCGGGCAACTAGAGAAGCCAACCCGCAGCAACTGGGACGACGAATACAGGGTGCTGGAACACAAATTCCTATCGATTCGGTTTACAGTGTTCAGCGACTTCAGCTTCGATGGAACTTCGATTTGAATCGTCGTCACCTAGAGGCATTGCAACCTGTATTCATTTTAGCACAAAGCGGGTATTCTTGAAGACTTCTAAATTACTGATGCAGATAGATTTACCGGGGTTTCTTGGCAACCCCGGACGAGTCGCTGAAATGGGCTATGAATGAGAGCTTTTGCAGGGCAAACTCAAGTTCCATTCACGGTTTTCCGCATCTATTCCGCTAGCCTTGCTTGCCACGATCCCTGGCGAGCACCCGAGGAGCTCCATTGACCTCACCTACTGCCGCCGTTCTCGGTGAAATCGGACTACCAGCACCGATTCGCGAGCTTCAATCCCAGCACTGGGACACCATCGTGGTCGGCGCCGGACACAACGGCCTCGCCTGTGCCGCCTACCTCGCGCAGAGCGGCCTTCGCGTGCTGGTGCTTGAGAGCCGCCTGCGTGTAGGCGGAGCCTGCACCATCGAGGAGCCTTTCCCCGGCGTGCGCATGTCGCCCTGCGCCTATCTGGCCGGACTGCTCCACCCTAAAGTGATTTCCGAGTTGAAGCTGCCCGAGCGAGGCTTCCACTGGACTCCAGCTGTGAACGGGCTCTTCGTGCCATTCCTCGATGGCTCCAGCGTTCAGCTCTGGGATGACGACATGCTTTGCGAAGCCGAGATTCGCAGGTTTGCTCCCGGTGACGTCCGTGGCTGGCAGGCCATGAACGCTCTTCTCGCCGGATTGCGCGACGCTCTACGTCCGGCAGGCGAACACGATAGCTGGATTGGCGAGCCTCCCACCGAAGAGCAGATCGACGAGCGCCTCGACCGCCACTTCGGCTCCAACTCCGCTTCCAAAGCAGCGGCAAGGCATCTGCTCTTCGACTGGTCGATGGCCCAGTTCGTCGAGCACTATCTGCAGAACGAACACCTGCAGACGGCCTACCTTGGACAAGGCGTCATCGGAACCAACGCCAGTCCTTTCGATCCCGGCACGGCCTCCATTCGCTTTCACCACGCCTCTGGACGCCTCGGCGGAATGCCCGGCATGTGGGGCTATATTCGCGGCGGCATGGGCATGGTCTCGTTCTACTTCTGCGACGCGGCGCGCGAAGCCGGAGCGGTCGTTGCTTCGGGGGTTCCTGTCGCGCAGATCGTTCCCGGAGAAGGCGTTGTGCTCGAAAGCGGAGAGCGCATCTCTGCTCCCATCGTAGTCTCAAACGCCGACCCCCGGCGCACGCTCGCCATGCTCGGCCCCAACGCCGACCCCGCGTGGCGAGAGCGCGTCGAGCAGGTTCCCATCGAGGGCTGCACGGTGAAGCTCAACGTGCTTCTGCGTGAGCTGCCTAACTTCACCTCGCGCCCCGGCCTGAGCGAGCCTCACCACTTCGGCCAGATCAACGCTCCTCTTACGAAGCAGGAGTGGAAAGCTGGCTTTGCCCACGCGAAGAAAGGCGAGCTACCCGAGCATCTCTGGTGCGAACTCTACTTCCAGAGCGCACACGACTCAACCGTTGCTCCCGCCGGACAGCACACGATGTCCGTCTTCGCCCAATGTGTTCCATATTGCTTCGCCCAAGGTAGTTGGGATGAGAGGCGCACCGAAGTGCGGCGCTTAGTCCTCAATTCACTCGCCCGCTTCTGCTCCAACATCGACGCGGCTGTAATCGACGTCCAGGTGCTCGGCCCGCCTGACATTGAGCAGAAAGTGGGGCTGACGGGCGGCCACATCTTCCAGGGAGAGTGCCTCCCGCCCTACATGTGGTCCAAGCGTCTCGCCTCTCGAACTCCCATGCCCGGCGTCTATCTCTGCGGAGCCTGCACCCATCCCGGCGGCTCCGTCATCGGTATCAACGGACGCAATGCGGCGATGGCAGTTTTTAGGGATCTCGGCAATTCTAAGTAGCGAAGCCTATACCCCGCGCATACCCCGCTCGCGGTGCCTAGAATCAGAGTTATTTCGCTTTTTTCTGTTTCTGTAAAACCCTGAATAGCGGAAGGGTAAGCGGCGCTAAACCAGCTCTCTGTGTAGCAGTTTGAACGTATTCTCGCCAATACGGCCAAACATTCAGCATTCCATTGGAGCGGGCAAACGCTTTCATTTGCGCATCCCCGAAAGACTTGTCTTTGGGAACTGAGTACAGCGCCTCGATGCGCGCGCCGACATCGATAATCAGAATGTCTCCCTGAAATCCTTGCACCCCAAGGTCGTAAGTGATTGTAAAAAGGCCTTCCTTGATGGACGGAGACAACCTGCTCGACGATGCCAGCTCGATTTGCCCCTCAGGTTCTGTGCGCGCCTCCAAATGAGAGGTGAACTTGAATCGAGAAAACGTTACGTGCAGCAGTTCAACGCAGGTGATCAGCGCCTTCGCACTATCAAACTCTTCCCGGCCTAGTGCTACAAAGTGCGTTACGCCACGTCGCACAGTTCGCTCTCCATCCCACCATCTGCAGCAGTTCCGCAAGAGACGGTAGGCTGGTTCAAATTCATCTTCTCATACGCCCAGCCGCCGACAGAATATAGGCGGTGGACCACTTTTGCCGTCTGATTGGACGAGGACGGCACTGCGCCAAACTGAGCCTGATACTGCAGAGCCGTAAAAAAATCGGCAACCGTCCTCAAAGTTAGATTCTGTTCACCACTCAAACATTGCGTTACGAATGCTTTGCTCTTCTTCAACTTGCGAGCAAGCTGTGCCTTGGTGATGTCATTTTCTTCCATGATAGAAGAAATGAGTTCGGTTACTTCGACAATCAGCGCTTCTTGCTGAAAGAGCGCTTCATTTTCTGAAAGGACATTACTGAGAGTCTTCATTTTTTGTCTGATCTCTGAACGCCGGAGGTTCCAGACGTTGAGTTGTCATAAATTTTCTTGTGCTCAAACCTAATGCGCTCGGCCCGCTTGATCTCTGTCTTGTTTAGAGCATCTTTCTTCTTGATGCAACCATGAGTGACCACGACCATTCCGCGTTCCAGAAAACAGAACATCCGAATCTGCCCGCTTTTAAACTCAAAGAGATTATCGGCAATTTTTTTGAATTTCTCACGATTTTTTATCTCTCCGCAATCAGCGAATCGCTTGAAGAGGGCGGCCAGTTTCGCTTGGTCGGATACGCTTAGGTCATCGAAGAATTCTGCCGCAAGGTGGACACCATTCTCTTGAGTGGCATACACCACCTTTCCCCAACGACCGCGACAGAATTCCAGGAGCGCCATACATGAACCTTAAGTTAAGCTATAAGTGAACTCATGTAAACAAAAAAATTAAGAGAGGGAGCCAACTCGCAAATATGGGCCAGAGCGGGGATTGTAGCTCCTTGGCCCACAGGGATTTCGAGATTCAAACACTCTCTGGGAGGTTTCTAACTCAGATCCTCATTGGCATTACGACGTAGCGGTACTTGTAATCCTCCACGCCCTCGGGGCGAAGCTGCCCCGCCGACTGAGAATCTTTGAACTCAATGCGAACGCTGTCGGTGTCAGTGGCCTTCAGGAATTCAACGAGGTACTGCGAGTTGAACCCGATGGCCAGTGGTTCGCCGCTGTAATCCGTTTCAATCGAGTCCTCGGATTCACCGGTCTCCGTCGATGACGAAGAGACCCTTAGTTCGTTTTTCTCAAAGCGCATCTTGATCGCGCCCGAACGCTCGTCGGCAAATTGCGCGACGCGTTGAATCGCTGACTGCAGGTCTGACGTGCGCACGCTGACGCTCTTGTTGTGTTCTTTGGGAAGCACGGCTTCGTAGTTGGGGAATTGCCCGGTCAACTGCCGCGAGGTCAGCAACCGCGAGCCAAGCCGGAAGAACAGCGTGGACTCATCTTTCGCAAACTCCACAAACTCGATATCCGGCGCGTTCAGCAACGAGAACAGCTCCAGCATCGCCTTGCGTGGAACGAGTGTCTTCAGCTCGCCCGTAATGTCGAAGGAGAGGCCGTCCTTCACAATGTGCGCCAGGCGATGTCCGTCGGTGGCGACCATGGTGATCGATTCCGGCTTCAACACCATCAGCGCGCCATTCAGCGTGTAGCGCGATTCTTCGTTGGAGATGGCAAACACGGTCTTCGCAATCAACGTACGAAACGCCTGCGCGGGAATCTTCACCACGCTATTGATCGGGAACACCGGCACGCTGGGGAAATTCGAGCGCGCCATGCCGACCATCTTCGTAATCGAGCGTCCGGCGCGGATGTTGACCCAGTGATTCTCCAGCAGCTTGATGCTGACGTCGCCATCGCCCAACAGCTTTACATAGTCATAGAGCTTGCGGGCAGGAATGGTGCAGGCCCCTTCTTTTTTCACGGTGGCCGCGCAACTGGTGCGCAGGCTCAGGTCCAGATCGGTGGCCGTGATGGTCAGCTCGCCGTCGGCGGCTTCAAAAAGAAAATTCGACAGGATGGGGATGGTCGTCTTGCGTTCGACCACGCCCTGGGTCGCGGTGAGTTCCTTTAACAGGTCAAATTTGCTGACCGTGATCTCCATAGCGGTTCCTTGAGCGATCGCTGTCTCTGGCATATGGGTCCCCAAAACCTTTCGCTGTCTATGACTTGCTCTTATATCAAACTAAACCTAACAGATTCCAGCAGTAATAATAGTCTCTTCGAAAATGTGCAAAACATAGGAAAATCTATCACTGTTCGGCAGTTAGAGCGAGAACCAGCTTGGAAAAAGTGCGTTTTCAGGAAACAGCATGGTGATAATTTCCTCGCGCAGTACCTCCCTGAGCGCAAGCGCATAGATTGCACAAGGATTCCACAGGCTGAAACATTTGGACGCAAACCATGTCCAACATCGTCGTACACTGCCATCCGGAAAACACTTTGTCTTCAAAAAGGAGTCCGGAGTGGGAAGATTATTTCGCAAGGCGGCAACCGGAGACCTCGAAAGCGTTCTGGCACTGCTACAGTCAGTCAGCCTTCCCTCTGAGGGAGTGCGCGAACATCTGAATACGTTTGTAGTTGTCGAGCAAGATGGCTTGATCATCGGCTGTGCCGGATACGAACCCTACGGCGACCTCGCTCTTCTCCGCTCAGTCGCAGTGCGTCCCCAATCGCAGAATTCGGAGCTTGGCTCCGCACTTGTAACGAATGTACTCAAATCCGCGGCGGCACGCGGTGTGAAGGAGCTCGTCCTGCTCACAACGACGGCGAAGAACTTCTTTATCCGGCGACACGGTTTTGAGGTGGCGGTACGAGAAGACTTCGAGAGCCGGCTCTCGGCCTCATCCGAGTGGAATTTGCCGAGGTGCTCATCGGCGGTTGTCCTAAAGAAAACCCTGAAGAACTGACTCGGACGGATGGGTAAATTCCGTGCGGCTGGCCAACAGCCCGTTTCGTCCGGTAGCGGGAAAGTTTTGCTACCGGGTTTGCTACTGCTTTTAAACAGAATCAAAGACAAACAACTACTAGCAGTAATAGTAAGCGCTTCGGAAAAGTGGAAAACCTGGCAAGAGTAGTGTTTCTAACGAATTGAGTCGGCAAGTCGCTTGGAAAACACGAGCCGGCGAACGAGCGGGCGGAGGACAAAACGGAAGTCGAAGGGAATTCGAAACCGATTCATCACACGCTGCACAGGAGTTCCACAGGCAGAAAATAGGCAAAAAAATGCCCGGGCCACTGGAAGTGCAGCCCGGGCTTGAAGTTAGTTGCTCAACTGCTCTGTGAGTTTGTTGAGCATCCTGTTCAAATCCTTGTCGTCTTTGCGCTGAATGTTGATCTTCTCAATCGAGTGCAGGACCGTGGTGTGGTGCTTTCCGCCAAACTGCCGTCCAATTTCGGGCAGCGAGGCCTCGGTCAGGTGCTTGCAGAGATACATGGCAATCTGGCGCGGAAACACGATCTGGCGCGAGTTGTTCTTCGCCTTGATCTCCGGAAGCCGCAAGCCGAACTGCTCGCTTACCGCCTTCTGGATCGACTCAATCGTCACCTTGCGGCTCTGCTGGTCGATGATGTTTTTCAAAACCTGCTGCGCCGTTGACAGATTGATCTCGGCACCGGTCAGCGAACCGTAGGCCACCAGGCGAATCAGCGCGCCCTCCAGTTCACGAACGTTGCTGCGAATATTGCTGGCGATAAACTGGGACACATCGTCGGGCAGGATGATGTGGTCGCTCTCGGCCTTCTTCTGCAGAATGGCGATCTTCGTCTCTAGATCCGGCGGCTGAATGTCGGCAATCAAACCCCACTCAAAACGCGAGCGCAGACGATCTTCGATGTCGGCCAGCTCCTTCGGCGGACGGTCGCTGGCGATGACGATCTGGCGATTCGTGTCATGCAGCGCGTTGAAGGTGTGAAAGAACTCCTCCTGCGTACGCTCTTTGCCGGCCAGGAACTGGATATCGTCGATCAACAGCACATCGACACCTCGGAAACGATCGCGGAAACTCACCATCTTGTCATGCTTGATGGAGTTGATCATCTCGTTGGTGAACTTCTCGGTGGAGAGGTAAACGATCGAGCTGTCGGGCTGACGCAGTTTGACCTCATGGCCAATCGCCTGCATCAAGTGGGTTTTTCCCATACCAACGCCGCCGTAGAGAAACAGCGGATTGTAAGCCTTGCCTGGTGCCGTAGCCACCGCCAGCGCGGCGGCATGGGCAAACTGGTTCCCGCTGCCAATCACGAATCCGTTGAACGTGTACCGCGGATTCAATTGCGCCGCTCCGTCGAAATCAAAGCGCGCCTGTGCCAACGGACGCGGCGCAGCCCCGTTCAGTCCGCCGTTATGGCGAACGACCGGAGCGGGAGCCGGTTCGGGCTCCGGAGGTGCCGTCACAAACTCGACGTCCTCGTAGGCAAGTCCAAGATTTTCGATTGCTTCCAGGATCAGGTCGTTGTAACGCTCCCCGATCGTACAGAACTCTTGAGAGGGAACGGCGACGAAGAGCTTGCCATCCGCGTCGTGGCTGAAGCGTGTGGGCTTGAACCACGTGTCATAGGAGTGGCGGTTTACCTTCTTTTCCAGCGCATCCAGGATCTGCATCCATGGATTCGGGCTTGCCGTTGATGTTACGAATGCTGACATGTACCGACCATTGTCCCAATCAAGCCCGCGAGTCTCCCTGCCTCATGCATGTGCATAAGGAGATTGCCCTGCTGGGGCTTGGCTGGACGAAATTTCAAAATGTCGTCGCTGAATAGACTCAACCCCACAGGCACAACGATTTAGACCTGTGAAGCTGGGGGGCGCGGAGCGTGAATCGCCACCTGCACTCGCGGCTTGGGCAGGGCCCCGAAAAATGCACCGCAAGACGGATACTAGCACGAATGCAAGGCTTGAAAGAAAGCTGCTCCGAACATTTCTCGCGACGGAGTAGTACTCACTTTTGGCCTTTTGTGGCACTTCGTCAAGGGATAAATTTGTCATTGCAGCGAAGTAGGTGCAGAGAAAGGCAAGAAAATGTACGATGCGATAGAGCGGGAAAGCAGGACATCTACGGCCAGTTTGGCCGAAGGGGCTTCCTTCATTTATACTTGCCCTTTGCTCACCGACATTTCTTGAAGCAGGAGCAGTGGAGTCAAATGCCTAAACGGACATTCCAACCAAACCGCCGCCACCGTGCCAAAACGCACGGATTCCGGCAGCGCATGAAGACCAAGAGCGGCCAGGCCGTGTTGTCACGCCGCCGCGCGAAGGGACGCAAGCGCGTCTCGGTAAGCCCCGGCTACCGCGATTAACCAAAGCGTATTAACCAACGCAGGACCACGCCCGTTCCTGGCCCACTCACAGACGCTGATTCAGCCGTTTTCGGCGCGCAGGCAAGCTGAACTATGGCCATCCTGAAAGCCGAACGGGCAGAACGCGAAAGAAGCAGGAACGCGAACGCCGTGGATGATAGCGTGAGCGACACACCGAAAGGCAGTTTCCCGAAGACCGCGCATTTGCTGAAGCACTCCGACTTTCAACGGGTGTATCAGCAGGGGCGGCGACACTTTTCGGGAAACATGACCGTCTTCTATCTGCGAACTCAAGCCGAAGCTGCTCCCGCGCCCATCAAGGCCGGGACAGCCGAGGAGTTGTGTGCGTCGGCAGCCGGTCGCGTTCGTATCGGATTCACCGTCTCCAAGGCCATGGGCGGATCGGTTCAGCGCAACCGTATGCGGAGACGCACTCGGGAAGCGGTCAGGCACCATTTGCAGATGCTCGAAGGCATGAGCGACGCCGTGGATGTGGTGATCAATCCGAAGAAGACCTTGATGGTCGCAGAGTTCCCGCGGATCTCGCAGGAGATCGAGCGGGCATTTCGCGTGATCCGGCAAAACTGCGAAGCCGTGGGACAAAAGATCAAACTGCCGGAGGCCAAATGAAGAAACTCCTGCTGATGATGCTTGCTGGATATAAGAGCTACGTCTCGCCCCAGTTGCCGGTCGCCTGCCGATTTACCCCAACATGCTCCGACTACGCGGCTGAAGCCGTCGTGCGACACGGAGTAATCGGCGGAACTCTGTTGGCTCTGTGGCGCTTGTTGCGTTGTAATCCCCTGGGCGGACGCGGGCTTGACCCGGTTCCAGAACATTTCGGATGCCGCTGCGCTGACGGCGCTCCGGCCGCACGCCTGCATTAGATGGAAAGCGCGCGTGCTGGCGCAAGCCGGACGCGTATGTACACGACTTTGAAATTTCAACTGGCGGCCGCGGCCGCGCAGATCGGCATACTACCTTGAGCGAGTTCCAGAATCCGCAGAACCAGCCCGGCATAGACAAGCGCGTGATGTTGATTTTTGCCGTCACGATGATGCTGTTAGTGTTGGCCCAGCAGTTCCTGGTCAAGCCGCAGCAGCAGGCTAATCCAAAACAACAGCAGCAGGCGGCCAAGCTTTCCCCGGCTCCCACCACGGGCACCCCCGGTCAAGGCGCGACGCCGCCGGTAATCGAAGCCTCATCCCAGCCGGTTGCAGCGCGCGCGGCCACGAGCGAAACCACAACCGTTGTTGAGAACGATCTCTATCGCATCACTTTCACCAATCGCGGCGGACTGGTCAAGAGCTGGATTCTCAAAAAGTACAAGGATGACAGCGGCCACGAACTCGAGTTGGTGCATGAGCAGGCCGCTGCGCTCTATGGCTTTCCGATGGAGCTGTGGACTTCCGACGAAGCGCTCCGGCAGAAGCTGAACTCCGCGCTGTATGTTGCCAGTGATTCGAGCAGCGGCTCTCCCAAGGATCTCTCCTTCGAATACGCCGACGGCGACATTGTTGTGAAGAAGGAGTTCCACTTCGACAACACCTATGTCGTTGGAATCAAGACCAGCGTGCGCCGGGGCGCAACCTATTTGACCGCGCTTCCGGCATGGCCCGCTGGATTTGGCGATGCTAACGGACTGCCCGGCTATGCCGAGCAGCGCATCGACTACATTGCCACCGGCGAGAGCGTCAAGCGCTTGAAGCTGGATAAGAAGGGCAAGGACATCAGCGGCGGACGTGTGCAGACCGGCAACTACCAGTGGGCCGGTGCCTCGGACGCCTACTTCGGCGCCGTTTTCCTTCCCGAAAAGCCAGACACAGCGGCACTCGGCGAGATACGTAACGCCATCGAGATCCCCAAGGACCCCGCCAATCTCCAAGGTGAAAAGGTAAAGGCTGAAGTTCTGGGCCTGGCTGTCGGTACGTTGAATGCTCCTTCGAGCGTTCGTCTGTTTGCCGGCCCCAAAGCAGTGGACGTGCTTCAGACCGTGCGCAGCGCCAGTGGCGTGGACATCCAAGGCACCCTGGACTTCGGATTCTTCGAGTTCATCGGCCGGCCGCTGTTCGCCTGGGTACGCTGGACACAGCAGCACTGGACCTCTAACTGGGGCTGGACGATTGTTCTCGTCACCCTCCTCATCAACATCGCGCTGCTGCCCCTGCGAATCTCGCAGATCAAGTCGTCGATGAAGATGCAGAAGGTCGCGCCGCAAATGCAGCAGATCCAGGAGAAGTACAAGAAGTACAAACTGGACGATCCGCGCCGTGGCGAGATGCAGAAGGAAATCGCCGCGCTCTACAAGGAGCACGACGTGAACCCGGTCGGCGGATGTCTTCCGGTCATCATCCAGATGCCCTTCCTGTTTGCCTTCTACACCATGTTGCGCAACGCCATCGAGTTGCGGCACGCAAACTGGCTCTACCTCACGGATCTTTCGGCGCCCGACCACTGGCATATCATTCCCATCGCGACCATCCTGCTGATGATGATCATGCAGCGCATGATGCCCGCCTCCGGAATGAGCAAAGAGCAGCAAAAGATGATGAATATGATGACTCCTGTCATGTTCGCCATGTTCACCTGGTCAGTCGCCTCCGGGCTGGGCCTGTATATTATTACGGGCACCGTGGTGCAGATCTTCCAGCAGTTGGTAATGAACCAGACGGCAATGGGCAAAGAGATGCGTTCCATGGCTGAAAAGCGTGCCCTGAAGGCCGCGGAAAAGAAGCGCTAGTCGGCGAGGAGCGAGTAATGGCAATCGAAGATAAAATAGCTGCGGCAAAAGAGATCAACGAACTGCTGAACAGAATTGTCCGTCTTGGCGGCTTCCGTGTGAAGTACCGCATCGCCGTCGATCCCCCAGTCAACGAGGGAACAGAGTGGGACCGTCCCGCGATCCTGGTGGACTTCTCCGGACCCGACAGTGCGTTGCTGGTTGCGCGCGGAGGAGAACTTCTGCACGCGCTTGAGATGATTACCGTGGAGTCCGTGGGCGACCTGCTCGACGAGCACGAACGCATCAGCTTTGACTCCATAGGATTCCGTCAGGCCCGCACCGATGAACTCGTCTTGTCCGCCAACGTAGCGGCAGACAAGGTTCGCAAGAGCGGAGCCCCTTACGCGTTCAGTCCCATGAACAGCCGCGAGCGTCGTGTCGTCCACTTGGCCTTGCGCGACGTCGCCGACCTGCGTACCGAGAGTGAGGGCGAAGGTCCGGCTCGGCATCTGGTTGTTTATCCCAAGGACTACAAGGGCAAGGCTCCCATGTCGCCCGCCGCCGGCAGACCTGCTGCCCGTCGCGGCAGGAGATAGCGCGGCGCTGGAACGATAAACAATTGAGCCCCGTTGCGATTCGATGAGAATATCGCAGCGGGGCTTTTATTCTGTCAGCAATTCGCAGAGGAACTCACTATGTCGACCAACGTAAGCATGCTGGCTGAAATTCCAATGTTCAGCCTGCTCGATCACGACGAACGCACCACTCTCTCGGAGTTGATGACCGAAGAGAGCTTCGCGGCGGGTCAGAAGATTTTCAACGCGGGCGATATCGGCGACAGCCTCTACATCGTCCGCCGTGGCCGCGTGCAGGTCTCCGTGGAAGACGATCTTGGCGAAAGCATCGTCACGGGAGAAGCCGAGGCTGGCGACGTCTTCGGCGAGATATCAATGCTCGACGGAGGTCCAAGAACCGCAACCGCCGTGGCCGTGGAAGCCAGCGAACTCTTTCGCCTCGACCGCGAAAACCTGCAGGAGTTGGTCTCCTCCCACCCTCACGCCGCGCTCGACCTGCTGACCGTCGTCGGACGCCGCCTGCGCTCCACCGATGAGTTGTTGCGCAATCGCGTAACGCGCAACGCCAACGTCGAGGAGGCCGAGCAACTCACAACGGGCCAGCGCATCGCCGACCACGTCGCCGCCTTCGGAGGATCGTGGACATTTATCATCCTGTTCTCCGTGATCATCGGCGGATGGATAACCATCAACAGCCTCGCCGTGCTGAAGCACCCTTTTGACCCCTTTCCTTACATCCTGCTGAACCTCCTTCTATCCACGCTTGCCGCTCTTCAGGCTCCGGTCATCATGATGAGCCAGAACCGGCAATCCGCCAAGGACCGCATAAAGAGCGACCTGGACTTCGAGGTAAACCGCAAAGCCGAACTCGAAATCGCCACATTGCATCGCAAACTCGACCGAATGTATGACCGTGTGCAGGAACGCTGGGGCGAGCAAGAGAAGGAGCGCAAGCAGAGCGCCAAAATGGATGAGAAAGGCCCCAACGATTACTACTAAAATGAGATCGAAGTGAATCTCGACGATACCATCGTAGCCATCGCCACCCCGCCCGGACGAGGGGGCATCGGAGTAGTGCGTCTCGCTGGCCCCGAATCCAAATCCATCGCGTCGCAGATATTGCGCCTGTCGGCCAAACGCACTCTCGATCCCAACCGCGCCGAGTTCTGCGAATTAATCGACATCGAAACCGCCGAGCGCATCGACGAAGTCGTAGCCACTCTCTTCGCCGCGCCCCACTCCTACACCACCGATGACATTGTCGAAATCAGTTGCCACGGCTCGCCCGTCGTCCTCCGCCGCGTTGTAGAGATGGCCACCGCGCAAGGCGCGCGCCTTGCCGAGCCCGGCGAATTCACCCAGCGCGCCTTCCTCAACGGACGTCTCGACCTGACGCAAGCCGAAGCCGTCCGCGACCTCATCGACTCGCAAACCCTGTATCAGGCAAAAGTAGCCGCGCAGCAGTTGAAGGGATCGCTCTCTCGAGTCGTACTACCGATTAAAGAAAAACTGATCGCTCTCATCGCCAGGCTCGAAGCCGGAATCGACTTCGCCGAAGACGATATCTCCGTCATGCCCACCGATCAGATCCTCGCCGCACTCGAAGACGTGAAAGCACCGCTGCGCGTTCTCGCCTCCAGCTTCACCTTCGGCAAGGTGGTGCATCAGGGACTAACCCTCGCCATCGTCGGCCGTCCCAACGTAGGCAAGTCGAGTCTCTTCAATCAGCTCGTCGAGCGCGAGCGCGCCATCGTCACCGCGCTTCCCGGAACCACTCGCGACCTCGTAACCGAAACCGTAGCGCTCGGCGGAATCCCCGTGCGCCTCATCGATACCGCCGGAATCCGCGAAGCTCTCGATGAAGCCGAACACATCGGCATTCGTAAATCCATGGAAGCCCTCGCCGATGCCGACATTGTCCTCGTCGTCCTCGACACCAGCAATAACTCCAGCGAAGTCGACCGCGAACTCCTCACCGATGTCTCCGCCCGCGCCGCCATCGTCGTCCATAACAAATCCGACCTCAGTCGCCACGCCGACTCTTCGCCCTTCGCGAATCTCCCCACGGTCCGCACCTCAGCTCTAACCGGCGAAGGCATCCCCGAGTTGCGCGCCGCAATTCTTCAAATAGTCCGTGGCAACGCCGCCGATGCCGGCGGAGCCATGCTGACCAACCTCCGCCAGCAAACTCAAGTGCAATCCGCGCTCACCGCCATCGCCGCCGCCGAGAATTCGCTGCACAATTCCATCCCTCACGAAATGGTCCTCCTCGACCTCTACAGCGCTCTCCGCGCCCTCGATGAAATGACCGGTGCCACCACTTCCGACGATATCCTTAACCTGATCTTTTCAACCTTCTGCATCGGAAAATGAACATGTCTACCCGATCATCGCAGGGAGCGAGCTGCTGAGATTGCATCATTCGACGCATCCGGCTCTTGCCACCCTTGACGAAGACCGGAAAAATTAGTGTCCGCCACAATCCGGAACACATCACGTACAGGTACGAATCGAAATCGCGTTGTGTAACTTAGTTGAGACCCAAGCTTGCATAAGCCGAAGAATGGACGCCAAAAAGTGAACATCGAAAAGCAGCGCTGCTCCTGGGCACAAACCGATCCACTGCTCCGCCTCTATCACGACGAAGAGTGGGGAATACCTGAACGCGACAGTCGCGCTCTTTGGGAAGCGCTCATGCTCGATGGCTTTCAAGCTGGTCTCTCCTGGATCACGGTTCTCAGAAAGCGCGACGCTTTTCGCAAGGCCTTCAAGAACTTCGACGCCCGAACAGTTGCTAGTTTCGGAAAACCTGAAATTGATAAAATGCTCGAGAATCCCGATATCATTCGCTCGCGTGCGAAGATCGAAGCCACGATCGCGGGCGCAAAGATTTATGTTGCAATGGAAGACTCCGGCGAAGACTTTTCAACTTTTGTCTGGAGCATCGTCGGCGGCAGTCCCATTCACCACCAGGGCCCGATACCGGCCAGCACCCCGCTCTCCGAAAAAATGTCGAAGGCTCTAAAAACCCGTGGCTTCAAGTTTGTAGGCCCCATCATCGTCTATGCGTGGATGCAGGCCGTAGGGATGGTCAACGATCACGAGCCGACTTGCTTTAGACGGGGACACAATCGCAAATCAGCAAAGTAGCAGCCCGCAGCTGAAGATTCTCTTCCTCCGGAGTGAAAGCACCATATGAGACTGGAAGAACAAAAGACGCCGCTCTATTTCGAAGACCTGCACGTCGGTCAGAGATTCACGTCAGGCACGTTTCAAATGGACGAGACCGCGATCAAATTGTTCGCATCCCAGTTCGACCCGCAACCCATTCATATCGACGAAGCTGCTGCCCGCGAAGGTATGTTTCAGGGAATAATCGCCAGTGGTTGGCACACTGCGTCCGTCGCCATGCGGCTCCTGACCACCGGGGGCCTTCCCTTCGCGAACAATATGGTTGGTTTAAGCTGCAATCTTGCTTGGCCCAGACCAACCCGCCCAGGCGACATTCTCCAGGTCGAAAGCGAGATTCAAGAAATCGCCCGGTCGTCGAATTCGAAGCGAGGCATCGTCACCGTCAGGAGCACAATGTCGAATCAGCGGGGAGAGACCGTTTACATACTGACGGCAAAAATCATGGTCTCGAAGCGCGCTATTCGAGATTCCAAGCCTGAGCGTGCGAGCGCAGTTGACGAGCCATAGATATCGGTATCGTGCAGGAACATTGATCGCCTCCGTGAGACACGCGATAGCCAACTCAGGCTCATCGCGTGACTTACCGTTTTCCCAAAGCTCCCAGGCTCAACCGAAAGCGAGCTTTCCCCGCCTCATTGAAGCTCACTCCTATTCCACCGGCTCCAATCGGAGTGGGGAAGAACACTGCAGCCGTCGTGCTCTGGTGCGTTTGCCAGCCAAGACTCCCCATATCGAATCTGCCAGCCTCATACAGCACCGCAATGCCCGGATACACCGACAATCTCCGCACCGGCGGCGCGTGGAAGACGACTCCGCCGCCAGCCGATACCATCGTGTTCGCGTGAAACTCCTGGTAGCGATATGCGCCCAACTGTCCTGAGCCGCCGGAAGTAAACTGTTCGTAGAAATTCAGTTTCCTGCCGAAGCTGCTGGCAATCTCTCCCATCCCTACCCACGACGCATATCTTGAGAGGGGACCAAGGCTCGTGAGACCGTTACGCAGAAATGGATAGGATCGATCCCTGAAGCTATAGCCGACTGCACCTTCAATCCTCGTCCCTTTGTACGGAAGTCCGCCCGAGTCCTGCGTGTTGTAAATCCATCTGACTTCCGGATCGGCGAAAGCATGGTTCCGCGACACGACGCCGTCGGTCACAACCTGTCTGCTGTAGGAGTCGTATCCTGCGCGCACTCCCAGTCTCACTTGAGCGAATCGCCACGTTCCCATCCCCGCATAGAATGAGCCTCCAAAGCGATCGCGAGTCTGGGCTGTCTGAACACGTCCCGCATAGGAGTTCACATGAGTTCTCTCGACAAACATCCCCGGAGCGAAGAAATTTCCGGTTCCTCCGATGGGTCGATAGTACTCAGCCCTCAATCCGGGGTCGTAACCGACAGTCGCCGCCGCAAGCGCGCGCGACTTGTAGGCACCCGCGCCAATGCGACTCAACGACAGTCGTAGCGCCGTCTGTGAAGGTTCTCCCGGCGAAGTACTGAAAGCGAATGACGGTCGTATAAGAATGCTTTCCCCTGTGCGTCGCAGAAAGTCTATGTTGTAGCCGCCCTCCTTCTGATTCCACTCATAAGAAGCTCCCGGCACGCCGGTCGCCGCCACCATCCCGGAGAGCGTGTCTTCCATTTCCCTCACGCCCACCGGGCCGGAGCCAAGCTTGCGCTTCAGCTCCTGTGTGGCGTCTCTGCGGAACGACTCCTGGTGAGCCGTCACCGACACGACCGGCGCGCGCAAAGGATATGTCAGCCTATGGCGACGATGCTCCAGGTATGTTTCCCACTCCGCGCTACCGATCTCAAGGCTTTTCAATTCCTCTGCTCTTGCTTTGGCCGCTTCATATCCCGCTTGAATCAAGTCTCGCGCACGCGCGTAGTCAGAGCCTGAAAATCTGCCGGTGTCCACCGCGATCACAATGTCTGCCAGCTTTGCCGAGCGCCTCTCGTTCTGCTCGATGGCGACAGAAGCCGAGCGCAGCAGGATACTGCTTAACGAAGTCAGGTCCTTGGCTTGCGGAAAGCCTCCTTTCAAAGTGACGGCAATCGTCTTTTCAGCTCCCATCGATTGCGCAACTTCGACCGGAAGGTTCTGTATCAATCCTCCGTCCACCAGCACCTTACCTTCCCAGGCTACAGGCGTAAAGATAGCCGGCAGCGCCATGGTCGCGCGCATTGCCTTTGCCAGCGAGCCTCTGCCCAACACCACACCCTCGGCCTTGATCAGATCGGTGGCCACGCACCGAAATGGAGTAGGCAGATCGTCAAAGCTCTCCATATCTCCATAGGCTGCGGTGTTTCGACTCAGCATCATCGAAAGCGCTTCGCCCGAGTTGATACCTTGCGGCAATGAGAACCTGCGCCCCAGGCGTAGCGTCAGGTTCCCATAACTTCGGTTCCATCCCTGTTTCTCGACAATTGGTTGATCCCGGTACTGCGGCGTTGCACTCAGCAACAGATTCCAATTGGCATGTTCGGCGATACTCGTAAGATCGCTTGCGTCCAATCCCGTTGCATACAGCCCTCCGATAAGTCCGCCCATGCTGGTACCGGCAATCCTGTCAATCGGAATGTGGTGTTCTTCAAAATAGCGGATCACCCCGATGTGAGACAGTCCCAGCGCGCCACCGCCACTCAGCGCCACTCCCACCACGGGCCGGCCAATATCTTTCTGCGTGTGCGATGACTCGTTTTCATCCGCAACATAAACCGGGGATTCCGTTACCTGTGTCTGGCTCATCAGCGGCTGAGTAGCCATCAAGCAGAGCGCAAATAAGTACCTGAATATCGCATATCGACTCATCTCGACCACTCCGATTCAAGACGCGTAACCTTCTGCGCAAGCATTAACGAAAGATACAGCATTGTTCGACTTAGCGCGTCGATCTCACCGATTCCCAATGTTTCACGTATCAGCGTGAGACAATTCATATATGGAATTCCCTGATCTACACCCCAGTTTGCTTCGCGCGCTCACCGCTCGAAACTACACCGAACCCACCCCGGTACAGTTAGCCGTACTTCGGCCAGATGCCGCTGAGCGCGACCTTCTGGTATCGGCCCCCACCGGTTCAGGCAAGACGGTCGCCTACGGACTTACATTGGGCTCCATGCTGCTTGGCGAATCCGAAAGGTTCAGCCGTCCGCAGCAACCCTTGGCGCTCATTGTCGCGCCCACTCGTGAACTCGCGCAACAGGTGCAGCGTGAATTGGAATGGCTCTTCGCCAACGCCGGCGCCCGCGTCGTCTCCTGCGTCGGAGGCATGGACATCCGCCGCGAACAACGTTTGCTCTCGCAGGGCGCGCACATCGTGGTTGGAACCCCAGGCCGCTTGGCGGACCACCTCGATCAGCGGCATCTGCATCTCTCTGGCGTTCGAGCCGTGGTTCTCGATGAAGCGGATGAAATGCTCGACCTCGGCTTTCGCGAAGAGCTCGAAATTCTGATGAACGCCACTCCTCCGGAGCGGAGAACGTTGCTGTTTTCGGCCACGCTACCAAAGCCCATCCTGTCTCTCGCCAAGCGATATCAGCAAAATGCTCTTCGCCTCGCGCTCTCGCCTGAAAATCAGCCCCATGCCGATATCGAATACAAAGTATTCTCCATTCGCGCCCGCGACGGCGAACACGCGGTTGTAAATTCGCTGCGATACTTCGAAGCTCACGGCGCTCTCGTTTTTTGCTCCACCCGTGAAGCGGTCCGCCACCTGCATGCCAACCTGCAGGAGCGGGGATTTTCCGCCGTCGCTCTTTCCGGAGAATTGAAGCAGCATGAGCGTAACAGCGCCCTGCAGGCCTTGCGCGACGGACGCGCTCGCGTCTGCGTCGCCACCGATGTCGCCGCCCGCGGTCTTGATATGCCTGACGTCGGCCTTGTAATCCACGCGGAATTGCCGCAAAACCGGCAAACTCTTTTGCATCGCAGCGGACGCACCGGACGAGCGGGCCGCAAAGGCATTTCACTGATTTTGGCACCTGCCCCTCAACGTGGCGCTGTCGAGCGCCTGTTGGCCTCCGCAAAGATCAAAGCGACCTGGTCTGCTGCGCCTTCGGCTGACGCTATTCGCTCGCGCGACGAAGAGAATCTCATTCGTGAAATCGCAACCATGGCGGAAACTCCTGCGGAAGAAGATTTGTCTGTCGGCCGGATACTGCTCGAGGGCACCAGTCCTGAGAATCTCGCAGCCGTGCTTGTCCGTCTTCGCCGCGAGAACCTGCCCGCGCCCGAGGTCCTGGACGATCCTGGCTCGGTTCGCAGCGAAACATGGCAAAGCAAAAAGACCTTCCCTGACAAGAAGAAATTTGGAAGCAAGAAGAGCTTTGGTGCCAAGAAGTCTTTCGCAGGAAAGAAGAAAACCTGGGGAAACCCCGACAAGAAGCAGGACAACGCACGTCCAAAAGGTAGGCGCCCCTAGAAATCAAATCTCAGCACACGCCGCGAAAAAGGAACTTCCCCCATGGAGGTTCTTTTTTTGCATCCAACATCCCTCTATCCCGGAGGGCCTCTCTTCCATGCACAGCTTTTCCACCGCACAGCGCCGGGACGATTCACAAAGCTTTTGCAACCGGTTTTGCTGTTGCTTCTAATCAACTACAAAAGAAAACAATTACCAGCAGTAACAGTAGGCGCTTCGGAAAAGTGGAAAACTCAGTAAATGCTCCCATTGTTATCGACTTGAACACAAAACAGGTGCGGAAAACGCCACCGCCCATTCGACCGTTTTGTGGATGGAATTCGATCGCGCGGCAAATCCTTCCGACTTGTTCACCGTCCGCACAATAATTCCACAGCCCGCAAACCGCCACAGATTCGCGACAAAGCAATGCAACTTCATTTCACATTTGCAGTTAACAACTCACGCGACCCTGTGAGTATGCTGAGACTCCTGTTGAAATCCCACGAACGCCGTTGACGCGTGAGTGTGTTCACATTGGAGTGGTTCCAAAGTAGATGTGTCTGCCATCTGCTAAGAGGGGTCATCCTGTGCCGAAGGCGAAGGCCCCCGGCACCGCCCAAGTCTCCCGTGTGGCCTCAAGCTTTTCAGCCCGCCATCGATTCTTCTTTTCCTCGCTCCCGCTGGACATACCTTATAGCTGCAACTGGAATAAAAACTCGGCTGGAACAAAGCCACTCAGGTCGGTCGTACAAAGCTCGTGAGGCGCAGAAATCGTCTCCATTGGATTAAGTGCGGCAGGCAACCAGAGCCATGACTTTGGATTCCTAAGCTCAACAGGTCTTACGGGCTCCAGCAAGAGGGTGCTCGCCGCCAAATGATGTTAGGCCGCAGTGAGGCAGAACAAGGAGATTCCTTTCCGTGAAGCGCTTGGGTCTGGTTGTAACTGTGCTGTTGGCTTGCTCATTGTCGCTGTCTGCTACCGGCGTAGTCACCGTTACAAGCCCGTTGAATAACTCCACCGTCACCTCGCCCGTCCTTGTGCATGCCACCTACAGCGCCACCGCTACCTACATGAAATTGTGGGTCGATCACGTAGCGGTCATCGCGTTGCATACCGGCAGCGTATTCGATTACTCGGCCGCGCTCGCCCCCGGTGCCCACCTGCTTGAAGTGCAGGCCGCTGACGCAACCTCCGGCGTAGTCGTCACAACTCGCGTCAACATCACAGTCTCTTCCGGCTCCACACAGAGCGTTACCGTTACAACGCCACTGAACAATTCCACCGTGACTTCCCCCGTCGCCATTCATGCGACTTACAGTCGAACCGCGAACTATATGAAACTGTGGATCGACCACGTTGCCTCAACCGTCGAGCACAATGGCAGTGTCTTCGATACCACGTCGCCCCTCACTGCCGGACCTCATTTGCTTGAAGTGCAAGCGCAGGATTCCACGACCTTGACCACGTTCACCACTCCGGTCAATATCACGGTCACAAATGCTACGGGCGTCAGTGTCTCTCCGTCCTTAGCCAGTGTCGTAGCGGGACAATCTCAGCAGTTCACGGCCACCGGTGCCACGGGCGCCGTCACCTGGTCGGTCAGTCCCGCCGCAGCGGGCAGTATAACCTCAAGCGGCTTGTTTACCGCCGGTGCGACCGCAGGTACGGCTACTATCGCCGCGGCTGATTCAGGCACAGGCAAATCCGGCACCGCAACTGCCAATGTGATTGCCTTTGTCATCACGCCAAACCCTGCTAGCGTGACCTCCGGCGGTACCGTAACTCTAACCGCAAACGCCCCCGCCACATGGTCGGTTACCTCTGGCGGCGGCACCATTTCAAACACGACGACCGCTTCCACCACTGCTACTTACACCGCGCTCTCAGTTGCAGGCTCTGCCACCGTAACGGCCAACGAATCGGCGAACAATGCGATCGCCGCCTCCGCAACGGTCAACACCGCAGCCCTGACAATCACCCCCGGCGTCGCCCACACGGGAGAGGGACAAAGCCAGCAATTCACGGCCAATGCGCCTGTCACCTGGACTACCTCTTGCGGCAGCATCGACGCCAACGGCTTGTTCACCGCACCCAGTGTCGTTGGAGACTGCACCATCACCGCCACCCAGACCACCGCCTCCGCCACCGCAACCGCCGTCGATCACGTGACCGTTCCCATCATCCAGGGATTGCACTACACCACCTGGAAGAATGACCTCGCGCGCACCGGACAGCAGAGAAGTGAAATCCTACTCACCCCCGCCAACGTAAACGCCACTACCTTCGGACTGAAGTTCTCCGCAGCGCTCGACGGCATGGTCTTTGCCCAGCCCCTTTACATGTCAGCGCTCACCATCAACGGCGCGAAGCACAACGTCGTCTTCGTCGCCACCGAGCACGATACTCTCTACGCCTTCGACTCCGACACCGCCGGCGCACCCTTGTGGAAGAAGACATTCCTCATTAACGGCGCGACCACCGTGCCACAGGCAAATGTAGGCAGCACCATTCCTACCGAGATCGGCATCACCGGAACGCCCGTCATTGATCCCGCGACCGGCACGCTTTACCTGGTTGCCGAGACGCTCGAAGCCGGTGTGTACAAACATCGGCTCCACGCATTGGACGTAACCACCGGCAATGAGCGCACCGGCAGCCCCAAGCTCATTGCCCCCACCGGCTTCGCCTCCAAGGAGGAGTTGCAGCGCACCGGCCTTGCGCTTGCCAACGGAAATGTCTACGTCGCATTTGGCAGTCAGGGAGATCACGCCCCATATAACGGCTGGGTCGTGGCTTACTCCGCCACCACACTCGCGCAGGTCGCGGCCTGGAATGTATCCCCGGGCGGAACCGCCGGCGGCGTCTGGGAGAGCGGCAGCGCGCCCTCGATAGATTCCAACGGTGATCTCTACGTCTCCACCGGAAATGGCAGCTTCAACAAAACCACTCAGTTCTCAATGAGTATCGTGAAGTTGAGCCCCACGCTTTCCGTGCTTGACTGGTTCGCCCCATTTGACGCGGTCAGCCAATCGAAAGGCGACAAGGATGTGGGATCAGGTGGAGTCCTTGTTGTGCCCGACCAGTCCGGTCCTTTCCCGCACGAACTCATCGAGTGCGGAAAGCTTCCCCAGGTCTATGTCCTGAACCGCGACAACCTGGGACATCAGGGCGCAACCTCCAACAGCCAGATTGTGCAGGAACTGACTAACGTAGTTGGCGGAAACACCGGCACCCAATCCGCCGATCACTGTTTTACTACTCCCGCCTATTGGGAGGGGAACGTCTATTTCGCCGGCAACAATGACGTAATCAGGCGGTTCATCCTCGATCCTTCAACCGGAAAACTGTCCACGGCCGCTCTCGACAAGGGAACGTTTATCTTTGCCTTCCCCGGAGGCCAACCCGTCACTTCATCGAATAGTGCCAGCAGCGGAATCGTCTGGGTCGTCGACCGTGGTGCGCCCGCGCACCTGCACGCCTTCGACGCCGCCAACGTCTCCAATTCGCTCTACACCAGCGGCCCCCTGGTCTTCGAAAAATTTGCCGTCCCCACCGTAGTAGAAGGAAAGGTTTTCGTCGCCGGCCAAGGCAAACTGTTCGTCTTCGGCCTCTTCTAGCACCTTTGCTCTACCCGAAATGTCTCGTGCCCGAAACGTCTGGTGTCCGAAACGTCTTGTGCCCCACGTCCCGGCCAGCTTTATCGGCCTGACGTGGGGTAGTTGCCGTTGCTTTTGCCCTTGTTCCTGCCGTTGCTTTTGCCCTTGTTCCTGCCGTTGCTTTTGCCCTTGTTCCTTCAAACCCACGTGCCTTGCCCTTGTTGTTTCCTTTGTTCTTATCTGTCGAATCTAACGAACCCGGGTGGCCCACATATGCCCTCCTTTGGCATATGTGGGGAACACAGTTAAGCCCACCTCACGCGCTCTTGCCTTACCATCACCGCTCCCGCG
>Ga0255336_100705_pt1 | contig 41111 bp, 28 predicted proteins | sample MeOH1_35cm_T3_17_FD_189102 | JGI IMG/M metagenome (GOLD analysis project Ga0255336, IMG submission 189102) | Sandy soil microbial communities from University of British Columbia, Vancouver, Canada - MeOH1_35cm_T3_179 | ecosystem: Engineered > Artificial ecosystem > Sand microcosm > Unclassified ...
AGCAGCGCGGGATGACCTTCGCTGCGCCGCTCAAGGTCACCCTGCGCCTGGTGGTGTGGGATCATGACGAAGAGACCGGCGCGCGGTCGATCCGCGACATCAAGGAGCAGGACGTCTATATGGGCGACATGCCGCTGATGACCAGCAGCGGCACCTTCATCGTCGCCGGTACCGAGCGCGTGGTGGTCAGCCAGATGCACCGTTCGCCGGGCGTCTTCTTCGACCACGACAAGGGCAAGACCCATTCCAGCGGCAAGTACCTCTTCGCCGCCCGCGTCATTCCCTATCGCGGTTCCTGGCTCGATTTCGAATTCGACGCCAAGGATCTCGTCTATGTGCGCATCGATCGCCGCCGCAAGCTGCCGGCGACCACGCTGCTGCTCGCTCTGTGGAATAACGCCGTCAACACCAAGCTCGGCAAGAACGGCCAGCTGACGGAAGAAGATCGTCGCTTCGGCGGTATGTCGGCCGAAGAGATCCTCGGCTTCTTCTACAAGAAGGTCAATTTTTCGAAGAAGAAGGTGGGTTGGACCACCGAATTCGATGCCGATCGCCTGAAGGGCATCAAGCTGACCTCGGAACTGGTCGACGCCAAGACCGGCGTCGCCGTTGCCGAGATCGGCGCCAAGATGACGCCGCGCCTCGCCAAGAAGCTGCAGGAAGGCGGCCTCAAGGAAGTGCTGGTGCAGGTCGAGGACCTGATCGGCCGCTATGCCGCCGTCGACATCATCAATGAGAAGACCGGCGAGATTTTCCTCGAGGCCGGTGACGAGCTGACCCAGGCGGTGATCAACCAGCTGGAAGAGGCCGGCATCAAGGAAGTGCCGACGCTGAACATCGACCATGTCAATGTCGGTCCCTATATCCGCAACACCCTGGCGGCCGACAAGAACACGTCGCGGGAAGAAGCGCTGATCGATATCTATCGCGTCATGCGTCCCGGCGAGCCGCCCACCTTGGACACGGCGGAAGCCCTTTTCCAGGGCCTGTTCTTCGACGTCGAGCGCTACGACCTTTCCTCGGTCGGCCGCGTGAAGATGAATTCGCGCCTCAACCAGCAGACGGCCGATACGGTCCGCGTGCTGCGCAAGGACGACATCCTCGAAATTCTCCGCGTCCTCGTTGAGCTGAAGGATGGCCGCGGCGAGATCGACGACATCGACCATCTCGGCAACCGCCGCGTCCGCTCGGTCGGCGAATTGCTGGAGAACCAGTATCGTCTCGGCCTGCTGCGCATGGAACGTGCGATCCGCGAGCGCATGAGCTCGGTCGAGATCGACACGGTGATGCCGCATGACCTGATCAACGCCAAGCCGGCCGCCGCGGCGGTGCGCGAGTTCTTCGGCTCGTCGCAGCTCAGCCAGTTCATGGACCAGACCAACCCGCTGTCGGAAATCACCCACAAGCGCCGTCTGTCGGCCCTTGGGCCGGGCGGTCTTACCCGTGAGCGCGCCGGTTTCGAAGTCCGCGACGTGCATCCGACCCATTACGGCCGTATCTGCCCGATTGAGACGCCGGAAGGTCCGAATATCGGTCTCATCAACTCGCTGGCGACCTTTGCCCGCGTCAACCAGTACGGCTTCATCGAAAGCCCGTACCGCAAGGTCGATCGCGGTCAGGTCACCGACGAGGTGGTCTATCTCTCGGCCATGGAAGAGGGCAAGTACACCATCGCCCAGGCCAATGCCGCCGTCGATGCCCGCAACAAGCTGGTCGATGACCTGATCTCCTGCCGTCGCGCCGGTGACTTCGTCATGGCTCGCCGCGAGGACATCGAATACATCGACGTCAGCCCGAAGCAGCTCGTCTCGGTCGCTGCGGCGCTCATCCCGTTCCTCGAGAACGACGACGCCAACCGCGCCTTGATGGGTTCCAACATGCAGCGTCAGGCCGTGCCGCTGCTGCAGGCTGATGCCCCGCTGGTCGGTACCGGCATGGAAGGCACCGTGGCGCGCGATTCCGGCGTTGCCATCGCCGCCCGCCGCAAGGGTATCGTCGACCAGGTGGATGCGACCCGTATCGTCATCCGCGCCACCGAGGAAACTGACTCGGCGGCCCCGGGCGTCGACATCTACAACCTGTTCAAGTTCCAGCGCTCGAACCAGAACACCTGCATCAACCAGCGTCCGCTGGTGAAGGTCGGTGAACCGATCGAGAAGGGCGATATCATCGCCGACGGTCCGTCGACGGAGCTCGGCGAATTGGCGCTCGGCCGCAACGTGCTGGTCGCCTTCATGCCGTGGCAGGGCTACAACTTCGAAGATTCGATCCTGATCTCGGAGCGTATCGTTTCCGACGACGTCTTCACCTCGATCCATATCGAGGAATTCGAAGTCATGGCCCGCGACACCAAGCTCGGCCAGGAAGAAATCACCCGCGACATTCCGAACGTCGGTGAAGAAGCCCTGAAGAACCTCGACGAAGCCGGTATCGTCTATATCGGCGCCGAGGTGAAGCCGGGCGACATTCTGGTCGGCAAGGTGACGCCGAAGGGCGAAAGCCCGATGACGCCGGAAGAGAAGCTGCTGCGCGCCATCTTCGGTGAAAAGGCCTCGGATGTGCGTGACACCTCCATGCGCCTGCCGCCGGGAGTCGCCGGTACGATCGTCGAAGTGCGGGTCTTCTCGCGCCGCGGCGTCGACAAGGACGAGCGCGCTTTGGCGATCGAACGCGCCGAAATCGAACGTCTGGCCAAGGACCGCGACGACGAAAAGGCGATTCTCGAACGCAACTTCTACAGCCGCCTGAAGGAGCTGCTGATCAATCAGGTCGCCGCCGGCGGCCCGAAGACGCTGAAGCCCGATACCAAGATCACCGACAAGGTGCTCTCGGAATTCACGCCTGGCCAATGGCGCCAGATCGGCGTGAAGACCGACAAGCGCATGGCCGAGATCGAGGCGCTGAAGAAGCAGTTCAACGAATCGGTCGGCGCGCTCGAGAAGCGTTTCGAGAACAAGGTCGAGAAGCTGCAGCGCGGCGACGAGCTGCCGCCGGGCGTCATGAAGATGGTCAAGGTCTTCGTCGCGGTGAAGCGCAAGCTGCAGCCGGGCGACAAGATGGCCGGCCGTCACGGCAACAAGGGTGTCGTCTCCAAGATCGTCCCGATCGAGGACATGCCCTATCTCGAAGACGGTACGCCGGTCGATCTCGTGCTGAACCCGCTGGGCGTGCCATCGCGCATGAACGTCGGTCAGATTCTCGAGACCCATCTGGGCTGGGCCTGCGCCAATCTCGGCAAGCAGATCGGTCAGATGATCGACAAGGTGCGCGAGAACGGCAAGACGGCCGACCTCCGGAAGATGTTGAAGGACGTCTACGGCGAGAAGACCTACAAGTCGGAGATGATGGAGGTCGACGACAACGAGCTGTTCGATATCGCCTCCAATCTGCGCTTCGGCGTGCCGATTGCGACGCCGGTTTTCGACGGCGCCCGGGAAGAGGACATCGTGCAGATGCTGGAACAGGCGGGCTTGCACCGCTCGGGCCAGTCGATCCTGACCGATGGCCGCACCGGCGAGAAGTTCGAACGCCCGGTCACGGTCGGCTACATCTATATGTTGAAGCTGCATCACCTGGTGGATGACAAGATCCACGCTCGTTCGATCGGCCCGTACAGCCTCGTCACCCAGCAGCCGCTGGGCGGCAAGGCGCAGTTCGGCGGTCAGCGCTTCGGCGAAATGGAGGTCTGGGCTCTCGAAGCCTATGGCGCCGCCTACACGCTGCAGGAAATGCTGACGGTGAAGTCGGACGACGTTTCCGGTCGTACCAAGACCTACGAAGCGATCGTTCGCGGCGACGACAATTTCGAGGCTGGTATTCCGGAATCCTTCAACGTGTTGGTGAAGGAACTCCGGTCGCTCGGCCTGAATGTCGATTTGACGCAGAACAACTACTAGAGCCCGATCGCCTGAGGTGGAAGCTTTCACCTCAGGCGTTAATCGCACTCTCAATGTTTTAAGAGGAGACGGATTTACGTGATTTATCGCGCTACCGCGTGCTTCGATAAATCACGATCCGCCTCAGTCGGATCGCTGCTGACCCCGGCCCGTGCACAGGCCGGGGTGGCGGCAATGAGGAGATGGCAATGAACGAGCTGATGAATGTTTTCGGCCAGCCCACTGGCCCGCAGACCTTCGACCAGATCCGTATCGCGATCGCCAGCCCGGAGCGCATCCGCTCCTGGTCCTTCGGCGAGATCAAGAAGCCGGAAACGATCAACTATCGTACCTTCAAGCCGGAACGGGATGGCCTGTTCTGCGCCCGCATTTTCGGCCCGATCAAGGATTACGAATGCTTGTGCGGCAAGTACAAGCGCATGAAGTATCGCGGCATCATCTGCGAAAAGTGCGGCGTCGAAGTCACCTTGTCGAAGGTGCGGCGCGACCGCATGGGCCATATCGAACTGGCCTCGCCGGTGGCGCATATCTGGTTCCTCAAGTCGCTGCCGAGCCGTATCGGCCTGCTGCTCGACATGACGCTGAAGGATCTGGAGCGGATCCTCTATTTCGAGAACTTCGTGGTCATCGAGCCGGGCCTGACGCCGCTGAAGCAGCGCCAGCTGCTCTCGGAAGAGCAGTTCCTCGACGCCCAGGATGAATTCGGCCAGGACGCGTTCCAGGCCGGCATCGGCGCCGAAGCGCTGAAGATCATGCTCGCCACCATCGATCTCGAACAGGAACGGGAAACGATGAAGACCGAGCTGCGCGAGACCTCGTCGGAGGCCAAGCGCAAGAAGCTGGTGAAGCGCCTGAAACTGGTCGATGCCTTCATCGATTCCGGCTCGCGTCCGGAATGGATGATCCTCGACGTGGTGCCGGTCATCCCGCCCGAGCTGCGCCCCCTGGTGCCCCTCGACGGCGGCCGCTTCGCCACTTCGGATCTGAACGACCTCTATCGCCGCGTCATCAACCGCAACAACCGGTTGAAGCGCCTCATCGAGCTGCGTGCGCCGGACATCATCGTCCGCAACGAAAAGCGCATGCTGCAGGAGGCGGTCGACGCCCTGTTCGATAATGGCCGTCGCGGCCGCGTCATCACCGGCGCCAACAAGCGTCCGCTGAAGTCGCTGTCGGACATGTTGAAGGGCAAGCAGGGTCGCTTCCGTCAGAACCTGCTCGGCAAGCGCGTCGACTATTCCGGCCGTTCGGTCATCGTCGTCGGCCCGGAGCTGAAGCTGCATCAATGCGGCCTGCCGAAGAAGATGGCGCTCGAACTCTTCAAGCCGTTCATCTATTCGAAGCTCGAACTCTATGGCATGGCCTCGACCATCAAGGCCGCCAAGCGCATGGTGGAAAAGGAACGGCCGGAGGTCTGGGACATCCTCGAAGAGGTGATCCGCGAACATCCGGTCATGCTGAACCGCGCCCCGACCCTGCACCGTCTCGGCATCCAGGCTTTCGAGCCGGTGCTGATCGAGGGTAAGGCCATTCAGCTGCATCCGCTGGTCTGTACGGCGTTCAACGCCGACTTCGACGGCGACCAGATGGCGGTCCACGTGCCGCTCTCGCTGGAAGCCCAGCTCGAAGCCCGCGTGCTGATGATGTCGACCAACAACATCCTCAGCCCCGCCAACGGCAAGCCGATCATCGTGCCGAGCCAGGACATCGTGCTTGGTCTCTATTACATCTCGATGGAAGCCAAGGGGCAGCCGGGCGAAGGCATGGCTTTCTCCAATGTCGGCGAGATCCAGCATGCCCTGGACGCCAAGGTCGTCAACCTGCATACCTCGATCAAGGCGCGTCTGCATGCCTATGACGACAGCGGCAAGCTGGCGACCCGCATCGTTTCGACGACGCCGGGCCGTATGCTGCTCAGCGAGTTGCTGCCGAAGCATCCGAATCTGCCGTTCAGCATCATCAACCGGGTGCTGACGAAGAAGGAAATCACCAACGTCATCGACGCCGTCTACCGCCATTGCGGTCAGAAGGAGACGGTGATTTTCGCCGACCGCATGATGGGTCTCGGCTTCGGCCATGCCTGCCGCGCCGGCATCTCCTTCGGCAAGGACGACATGATCATCCCCGAAGCCAAGGGCAAGCTGGTTGCCGAGGCGCAGGGCAAGGTCAAGGAATACGAACAGCAGTACCTGGATGGTCTGATCACCCAGGGCGAGAAGTACAACAAGGTCGTCGACGTCTGGTCCACCTGCACCGAAAAGGTGGCCGAAGAGATGATGAAAGTCATGTCGAAGACCACCTCGGGCAGCCAGATCAACTCGGTCTTCATGATGGCCCATTCCGGCGCCCGTGGCTCGGCCGCACAGATCAAGCAGCTCGCCGGTATGCGCGGCCTGATGGCCAAGCCGTCGGGTGAAATCATCGAGACGCCGATCATCTCGAACTTCAAGGAAGGCCTCACCGTGCTCGAGTACTTCAACTCGACCCACGGCGCCCGTAAGGGTCTGGCCGACACCGCCTTGAAGACGGCGAACTCGGGTTACCTGACGCGCCGCCTGGTCGACGTCGCCCAGGACGCCATCATCACCGAGGAAGATTGCGGCACCACCAAGGGCCTCACCGTCAAGGCGGTGGTCGAAGGTGGCGAGGTCATTGCGCCTCTGGCCGAACGCATCCTCGGCCGTTGTGCGGCGGAAGAGATCAAGGATCCGCTCTCCGGCAAGATCATCGTGCCGGCCGGCGGCCTGATCGACGAGGCCCTGGTCGATGCGGTCGACCGGGCCGGCATCGATACGGTGAAGATCCGCTCGGCTCTGACCTGCGAAACCCAGACCGGCATCTGCGGCAAGTGCTACGGCCGCGATCTCGCGCGCGGGACCACGGTCAATATCGGCGAGGCGATCGGCGTCATTGCGGCGCAGTCGATCGGCGAACCGGGCACGCAGCTGACCATGCGTACCTTCCACATCGGCGGTGCCGCCCAGCGCGGCGCCGAGCAGTCCTCGATCGAAGCAACCTTCGAAGCCGAGGTCCAGGTGAAGAACCGCAACATCGTCATGAACAGCGATGGTTTGCCGATCGTCATGGGCCGCAACTGCGAAATCGTGCTGAACGACGAGCAGGGCCGGGAACGTGCCCGCCACCGCGTGCCCTATGGCGCGAAGCTGCTGGCCGATCACGGCGTGCGCGTGATCAAGGGCCAGAAGCTGGCCGAGTGGGATCCGTACACCCTGCCGATCATCACCGAGCGCGAAGGTATCGTGAACTACATCGACCTGGTCGAAGGCCTGTCGATGCGCGAAGTGATGGACGAAACCACGGGTATCTCGAACCGCGTGGTGGTCGACTGGAAGCAACAGCCTCGTGGCAACGACCTCAAGCCGCGCATTACCCTGCGCGACGAGAAGGGCAATGTCATCATGCTGCCGAACGGTCTCGAAGCCCGCTACTTCATGTCGGTGGACGCCATTCTCTCGGTCGAGAACGGCGCTCATGTGAAGGCCGGTGACGTGCTGGCCCGTATCCCGCGCGAGAGTTCGAAGACGCGCGACATCACCGGCGGTCTGCCGCGTGTTGCCGAGCTTTTCGAAGCCCGCAAGCCGAAGGATTTCGCGATCATCAGCGACATCGCCGGCCGTGTGGAATTCGGCAAGGACTACAAGACCAAGCGTCGTATCGTCGTGGTGCCGGAGGATGCTTCGGAAGAGCCGCGTGAGTATCTGATCCCGAAGGGCAAGCACATCTCCGTCCAGGAGGGTGACTATGTCCAGAAGGGCGATCAGCTGCTCGACGGCAATCCGGTCCCGCATGACATCCTCAACGTGCTGGGTGTCGAGGCGCTGGCTTCCTATCTCACCAATGAGATCCAGGAGGTCTATCGTCTGCAGGGCGTGAAGATCAACGACAAGCACATCGAGGTGATCGTTCGCCAGATGCTGCAGAAGGTCGAGATCAGCGATCCGGGCGATACCACTTTCCTGACCGGCGAGCAGGTCGACCGCTCGGAGTTCGAGGAAGAAAACGCCAAGGCCCTGAAGGATGGCGGCCGTCTTGCCAAGGGTGCGCCGGTTCTGCTCGGCATCACCAAGGCGAGCCTGCAGACCCGTTCCTTCATCTCGGCGGCATCGTTCCAGGAAACCACCCGCGTCCTCACCGAGGCGGCGGTTTCCGGCCGGGTCGATACGCTGATCGGTCTGAAGGAAAACGTCATCGTCGGTCGCCTGATCCCGGCCGGTACCGGCTCGGTGATGGCCCGCTTCAAGCAGATTGCCGCGGAGCGCGATCGTGTGCTGTTGGCCGAAAAGGCCCAGCCCGCGGCGTTGCCGGACAAATCGGCCGAAGTGGCGTAAGCCTGACACGTGCAACGAAGAACCCCGCCAGTTTCTGGCGGGGTTTTTTGTTGTCTTAAGCGGTGCCGGCCGGTTCACATGCGGCGATGCGCCGGGGAGCGGCGCTCATTTGGCCGACGGATCGGTGCTCGTCATCTGCACCAGCCGTTCGACCAGCTTGAGGATGGCGCGGCTGGTATGCTGAATATCCGCCGCATAGGTCTGATAGATGGGAACGCCGAGCGGCCCGAGCGCTTCCTGGCGAATGACGTCGGCGCGGCTGGCGATGTCCTGCAAGGGGGCGAGCAGTTCGATGCTCATTTGCGCCAGTTGCTGCAGGATGGCGGCGTGACGATCGATCTCGTCGGCAGGCGACAGCAGCGCATGTTCGGCGATCTGCCGCCGGCTGATGTCGCGCACGGACAGGGAGAAAGCCGGTTGGCCGAGGCGGGCGACCAGCTTGCCGTAGACCTCGACGGATAATGTCTTGCCGTCGAGGCGATGCAGGATGGTCTCGATCGGCGCCGCCTCGCCCGTTGCCAGGTAATCCAGCAGGCGCTGGATGCGGATATCCTGATAGGGTCCGGCTATGCCATCGAGAAAGGCGCCGATCGGCGATCCGACCAGCATGCCGAGCTCGCAGCAGAACAGCTTGGCGGCGGTAGCATTGCCGGCCTGGATGGTGCCTTCCGCATCCAGCAGAAGCAGGGCGTCAGGTGCGGCATCGGCCATGAAGCGGCAGAGGTCGCGCTCGTGTTCCTGCGCGGTGGTGATCCAATACTGGTCGACCGCATTGCGCAGGCTGCGATGTTCCAGCGCATGGTCGATATGAAGGACCAGGGCATTGGCGTCGAGCGGCATCGCGACGGCATCATCGGCGCCGGCACTGATCGCCGGACGCAAGTCTTCGGCACCTGGAACGAGGGCGATGATCGCCGCGCGGGAAAGGCCGATCTCATGCCGCGCGCGGCGGATGTCTTCGAAATTCTGGGCATCGGGGCAAGCGATCAACAAGAGATCCCAGAACTCACCGTCGATGCCGAGTTGCACGGCCTCGTCGATATGGTCGACGATCCGCAGGTTGCGCGCGGCCGTCTGCACCAGGGCGGTGGTGAGAGCTGCTTTCAGCTCGGCGGAATCCGCCACGGCCAGCGCGCGCCAGTCGATGACCGACCGCGCATCCGCTGGGGCGTTCTCCAGCCAAGACTGAATGTATTGGGTTAGCAATCCCCCACCTTTCGGCTTCCCTGAGGCCCTAGTGTGCTAGTAAAAGTTTAAACAAATGTTTATCTTTCAAAGCGATAGGCCGCGTTTGGCAGATTCGCTATATTTGGGTGGAGTCACCCTTCCAGGACCGCTATAGCTTCGATCATGACGCAATTTTGGATCTCACTTGCCGGCCTGCCGGTGGGCATTTGGATTTACCTTTTGGCCTTTCGTGGTCGGTTCTGGCTGGAGCAGCCACGGCCGGTCGCGGGCCTCGAGAACGGCTCGCTTGGCGGCGACGCGGCCAGGGCTGCGTGGCCCGCCGTGGTGGCCGTCGTGCCGGCGCGAAACGAGGCCGGCGTCGTCGGGCATGCGATCGAGGCGCTCCTGCGGCAGGATTATGCCGGCAGCTTTCGGGTTATCCTGGTCGACGACAACAGCAGTGACGGAACAGCGGCGGAGGCCCGTGCGGCCGCAGCGGCAGCCGGGGCGGCCGACCGCCTGACGGTGCTTGCCGGCAAGAAGCTGGGCGCCGGCTGGACCGGCAAGATGTGGGCCGTGAAGCAGGGGCTGGACCAGGTGGAGCGGCTCGATCGGAAACCGGAATATGTCCTGCTGACCGATGCCGATATCGAACATGCCGCGGACAGTCTGCGGCAGCTCGTCATGCGCGCGGTGGTCGGCCATGACAAGGCCGGGCGCTACAAGCTGGTCTCGCTGATGGCGCGCTTGCGGACCGATACCTTCGCCGAAAAGGCGCTGATCCCGGCCTATGTCTTCTTCTTTCAGAAGCTCTATCCGTTTGCCTGGATCAATGACCCCAAGAGGCGGGTGGCGGGAGCGGCCGGCGGCTGCATGCTGGTGGAGCGCAAGGCCTTGAAGGCGGCGGGCGGTATTGCCGCCATCAAGGATGCCCTGATCGATGATTGCGCGCTCGGGCGTGTGATGAAAAGCCAGGGCCCGATCTGGCTCGGCCTTGCCGACAATGTCGTCAGCCTGCGCGGCTATCCGGCCTGGCGCGACATCTGGATGCTGATTGCGCGCTCCGCCTTTACGCAGCTCAATTTTTCAACTGCCCTGCTGATCGGTTGCGCGCTGGGCATGGTGTTGACCTATCTGCTGCCGCCGCTGCTGGTTCTCCACGCCGATCCCGGGTTGCGCTGGCCCGGCATCATCGCCTGGTCGATGATGACGATGAGCCTGCTGCCGACGCTCTATTACTATCGGCAATCGGTACTCTGGGCGCCGGCGCTGCCCTTGATCGCGCTTTTCTATCTTGCCGCCACCATCGACTCCGCCCGCCGCTACTGGCTGGGACGCGGCGGTGAGTGGAAGGGCCGCATGCAAGCAAAAGGGCAGCCTGACGGACAATTATGACGGATGCGAACCAGACGATGACGGCTGCGCCAAATATCGCGACACCCTCCGGCAAGAACAAGGCGACGGAGAATTTTCCCGTCGGCTCCGCGCTGATCCGTCCCGATCTCCGCGCCCATGTACATGCCTATTACCGCTGGGCGCGCATGGCCGACGATATTGCCGACAACCCGGCACTGGCGCCCGATGACAAGATTCGCCGGCTCGATCTGATGGAAGAAGTGCTGCTGCATCCCAGCCGCACCGACGTGCCGGTGGCCGCCGCGATGCGCGAGAGCCTCAAGGCAACCAACCTTCCGCCGGTCAATTGTACCGAACTGCTGATCGCCTTCCGCCTCGATGCCACCAAGCAGCGTTATGCCGATTGGGGCGAGTTGATGCATTACTGCCGCTATTCGGCCTCGCCGGTTGGACGCTATCTCCTGACCCTGCATGGCGAAGCGCCGGATTCGCTGCCGCCTTCGGATGCGCTGTGCAACGCGCTGCAGGTGATCAATCACTTGCAGGATTGTGCGCTCGATTATCGCGAGATGGACCGTGTCTATGTGCCGCTGGATCACCTGCAGGCCGAGGGACTGGATGTCACGGCGCTCACCGAAGCGAAAAGCAGCAAGGCGCTGCGTCACGTGCTCGACCGCCTGCTGGACGAGACCGAGGCGCTGATGGTCGAGGCGCGGCGCCTGCCCGGCCGGGTCAGCGACCTGCGCATGCGTTGCGAAAGCGCCGTCATCGTGCGGCTCGCCGATACCTTGATTGCCGCCTTGCGCCGCAAGGATCCGCTGGCCATGCGGGTCAAGCTGAAGAAGCCGGCAATCGCCTTTGCCGCCTTGCAGGGGATCGGCTGGGCCGTCCTCGGCGGCGGCCCGCGCGGCGCGGCGAAAGCGGCGAGGCAATCGTGACGGCCGAGGGAAACAGTGCAGCGCAAAATACCGCCGCGGGCGATGCGGCATCGCCGGCGGCACCCGCGATCGACCCGCAGCTGACGACGCTGATCGCCGAGAAGGTACGGGCGGCGGGCACGTCCTTTTACAGCGCCATGCGGCTGCTGCAGCCCGATCGCCGCAATGCCATGTATGCGATCTATGCCTTCTGCCGCGAGGTCGACGATATCGCCGACGATGACGGGCTCAGCGACGCCCAGCGCCGCGACGGGCTTGCCGCCTGGCGGCAGGAAATCGACCGGCTCTATCAGGGCCGGCCCGACCATGTCGTCGCCCGTGCCTTGCTGCCCTATGTGGCGATGTATCAATTGCGGCGCGAGGATTTCCTGGCGGTGATCGACGGCATGGAGATGGATGCGGTCGTCATCCAGGCACCCAGCCTCGATGAGCTCGATCTTTATTGCGACCGCGTCGCCAGCGCCGTCGGGCGCCTGTCGGTACGCGCCTTCGGCACGACTAAGCCGGAAGCGGACGTGGTGGCGCATCACCTCGGCCGTGCGCTGCAGCTCACCAATATCCTGCGCGACGTCGCCGAGGATGCGACACGCGCGCGGCTCTATCTGCCGCGCGAGATGCTGCAGGCCCATGGCATCACGGCGACCGATCCCGCCGTTGTCTTGCAGCAGCCGGCCCTGCGCCAGGTCTGCCGCGAGCTCGCGAGGAAGGCCGACATGCACTTCCGCAAGGCCTGGGAAGCCATGCGCCAATGCCCGAAGGAAGCGATGCGGCCGGCCCGTATCATGGGTGCCATGTACAGGGCGATCTTCGATCAGCTGCAACGGGCGGATTGGCGGGACATCAACCAGCGGGTCTCGGTGCCGAAATGGCGCAAGATCTGGATCGCCTTGCGCTATGGGTTTTTGTGAGCAGCGCGATCGCAAATGACGGTGCGCTCCGCATGACCTCCCGCAACGCCGACTTGGGCGATATCCATATCATCGGCGCCGGCCTCGCCGGCCTGGCCGCAGCCATGCGCCTCAGCCGCGCCGGGCACCGCGTGACGATTTATGAGGCGGCGCAACAGGCCGGCGGCCGCTGCCGCTCCTATCACGATGCCGAACTCGATTGCCGTCTCGACAATGGCAATCACCTGATCGTCACCGGCAATCTCGCCGCCATGGCCTATCTGGCGGAGATAGACGCCGCCTCCACCGTCGTCACGCAGGACATGGCGGTTTTTCCCTTCATCGATGTCGGCACCGGCGAGCGCTGGACCGTGCGGCCGACCGACGGGCGCTTTCCCTGGTGGATCTTTCTCAAGAACCGGCGTGTCGGCGGCAGCAAGGCCCGCGATTATCTGTCGGCGCTGAAGCTGCAGCGGGCCGGGCGCGAGGCAACGATCACCGATTGCTTCGACACGGCCTCGCTGCTCTATCGCCGCCTCTGGGCGCCCTTGACGGTGGCCGTCCTCAACACCGAGCCTGAAAATGCCTCGGCGGCGCTGCTGTGGTCGATCTTCGAGCAGACCTTCGGCCGGGGTGGCGCTGCCTTGCATCCGGTGCTGCCGAAACTCGGTCTCTCGGAAAGCCTGGTCGATCCGGCGCTGCGGATGCTGGCGAAACGCGGCGGTGAAATTCGTTACGGCCACCGCCTGCGTGCCATCTCGCGCCATGAGAAGCGGGTGACGCAGCTCGATTTCGGCAAGCTGCAAATCGATCTCGGGCCGCGGGATCAAGTCGTGCTGGCGGTGACCGCGCCGGTGGCGGGCGATCTGCTGCCTGGCCTGTCGGCGCCGGATTCCTTCCGCGCCATCGTCAATGCGCATTTCCGTTGCGACGATGTCGCTGGCGAGCCGGGTTTTGTCGGCGTCATCGGCGGTACGGCGGAATGGATCTTCAAGAAGCCCGGCATCCTGTCGGTGACCTGCAGTGCCGCGGAAGCGCTGGTCGATCGGCCGGCTGAGGAACTGGCCGCCGTCATCTGGCGCGATGTCGCGCGTACTTTCGACCGCGATCCATCGCACTTGCCGCCCTGGCGGGTGGTGAAAGAGAAGCGGGCGACCTTCGCGTCGACGCCGGAACAGCTGGCGAAACGTCCCGGCTGCCGCGGCCAATATGGCAATCTCTGGCTGGCCGGCGACTGGACCGATACCGGCTGGCCGGCGACCATCGAAGGCGCCATCCGCTCCGGTTTCACTGCGGCCGACGCAATGCTCCTATGATATGCGCTAACACACTGACGTGACTGTCTAATCCGCCGGGTTGGGCACGTTTGCTTTTGCCCGACCGGCGGCTATAATCTCGCCATCTTTCCCAAAGCGATTGAGGTAATCATGACCCTAGCTGTAGCGAAGGCCGATGCGGCGTTGCCGATCAAGGATAAAAGCCTGTTCCGGCAGCAGTGCTACATCAACGGCCAGTGGGTGGATGCCGATTCCGGCAAGACCGTCGAGGTCACCAATCCGGCAACCGGTGCGGTCCTTGGCACCATTCCCAATATGGGTGCCGCCGAAACGCGCCGTGCGATCGAGGCGGCGAACGCGGCCTGGGGACCCTGGCGCAAGAAGACGGCGAAGGAACGTGCCAATATCCTGCGCAAATGGTTCAACCTGATGATGGAAAATCAGGATGATCTCGCCGTGCTGATGACCGCCGAGCAGGGCAAGCCGCTGGCGGAAGCGAAGGGCGAGATCGCCTATGCCGCCTCCTTCATCGAGTGGTTCGCGGAAGAGGGCAAGCGCATCTATGGCGATGTCATTCCCGCGCATCAGGGCGACAAGCGCATCGTCGTCACCAAGGAGCCGATCGGCGTTGTCGCGGCGATCACGCCGTGGAACTTCCCCTCGGCCATGATTACCCGCAAGGCCGGCCCGGCACTGGCCGCCGGCTGCCCGATCGTGCTGAAGCCGGCGACCCAGACGCCGTTCTCGGCGCTGGCCTTGGCGGAGCTCGCCGAACGCGCCGGCCTGCCGGCCGGCCTCTTCAGCGTCGTCACCGGTTCCGCTTCGGCGATCGGCGGCGAGATGACCAGCAGCCCGATCGTGCGCAAGCTGACCTTCACCGGCTCGACCGAAATCGGCAAGCTGCTGATGCAGCAGTCGGCGGCGACCGTGAAGAAGGTATCGATGGAGCTCGGCGGCAACGCCCCCTTCATCGTCTTCGACGACGCCGATCTCGATGCGGCGGTCGATGGCGCCTTGATGTCGAAGTTCCGCAATACCGGCCAGACCTGCGTCTGCGCCAACCGCATCTATGTGCAGGACGGCGTCTATGAAACCTTCGCCGAGAAGCTGAAGGCGGCGGTTGCCAAGATGAAGGTGGGCGACGGCCTCAAGGGCGAAACCCAGCAGGGTCCGCTGATCGACATGAAGGCGGTGGCCAAGGTCGAAGAGCATATCGCCGACGCGGTCGGCAAGGGCGCGAAAGTCGCCGCCGGCGGCAAGCGTCATGCCCTGGGGGGCAGCTTCTTCGAACCGACCATTCTGACCGGCGTCACGTCGCAGATGGCGGTGGCCCGCGAAGAGACCTTCGGCCCGGTGGCGCCGCTGTTCCGCTTCAAGACCGAAGAGGAAGTGATCAAGCTTGCCAATGATACCGAATTCGGCCTCGCCGCCTATTTCTACAGCAAGGATCTCGGCCGCGTCTGGCGTGTCGCCGAGCAGGTGGAATACGGCATCGTCGGCATCAATACCGGCATCATCTCGACGGAAGTGGCGCCCTTCGGCGGCGTCAAGGAATCCGGTATCGGCCGCGAGGGTTCGAAATACGGCATCGAGGACTTCCTCGAAGTCAAATATATGTGCATGGGCGGGATCTGACGGGGCGGGATCTGCATTCCCCCTGTTGACTTGAACGCGTAACATCGCCCCTCGCTGCCGGTCGGGATCGGCAGCGAGGGGTTTCTGTATCCGGAAAGACCGATGATCGAGATCAGCCATCTGACCTATGACTATCCGGGACGCCGCGCGCTGGACGATGTCTCCGTCACCATCGATCCGTTGACCATCACCGCGCTGGTCGGACCGAACGGCGCCGGCAAGTCGACCTTGCTGCGCCTCTGCGCTGCCCTCGACCGGCCCTATCTGGGGACGGTCAGGATCGACGGTCTCGACGTGCATGACGATCCGCGCGCGGCGCATCGCAGCATGGGCGTCCTGCCTGATTTCTTCGGTCTCTATGACGATCTCACCGTGCGGCAATGCCTGCTCTATCGCGCCCGCGCCCAGGGCGTTCCGGAGGAACAGGTCGAGGCCGCTTTGCACCGCGCCGCCGAACGGCTCGACCTGATGGACCGCTTGCGTGACAAGGCGGGCACGCTGTCACGCGGCCTGCGGCAGCGTCTGGCGATTGCCCAGGCGATCATCCACGAGCCCAAGGTGCTGATGCTGGACGAACCCGCCTCGGGTCTCGACCCGGAGGCGCGTATTGCCTTGGCGCAGGTCCTGCGCCGACTGCGGGACGATGGCATGACCATCATCGTCTCATCGCATATTCTCGCCGAGCTGGAAGATTATTCGACGCATATGCTGATCATCCGCGACGGCCGCATCGTCGAGTTCACGCCGATCGGCCAGACCGCGCGGCATGAGGGCCGGCTGCGGCTGCGGCTCGCGCTCGCGCATGACGACGCGCGGCTGGACGAGCTGTTGCAGAAGATCCCGGAAGTCACGGTGCTGGAAATGAAGGCGGCTGAAGCCGTCATCGATGTGGCGGACGATGCCGAGCTGCGCGCCGGGTTGTTGCGGCATCTGGTTGCCGCCGGCCTGCCCGTCATCGAATTCGCCCCGGAACGGTTCGGCCTGCAGGATGCCTATCTCAGCCATGTCCACATGCCCGCAGCTGCTGTGAGCGTCGCTGCCGCAGCCAAGACCACGGAAGGAAACCTGGCGTGATCGGCAATCCGGAATTCACCCGCAATCTCTGGCTGCAGCTGTCCTGGCAGCGCGTGCTGGGTGCCGCCGCCGTCATCGGCATCATCTATTACGCCAGCACCTTCTGGGGCGAGGTGGGCCAAAGCTTCGCATCGGTCGCCGGCAAATGGCTTTTTCATTTCGTGATTGGCCTGTGGAGCACGCGCCGCGCCGCCGATGCGCTGGCCGAGGAGGTCGGCGGCAACACCTGGGAGGTGCAGCGCATGTCCGGTCTTTCCGCCTGGCAGATGGCCTGGGGGAAACTGCTCGGCGGTACCGCCTATCCCTGGCTATGCGGCCTCTTCTGCCTGGCGCTGATGGATGCGGGCCTGCTGGCGCGCGGCTTTGCGCAGACGGAAATCCTCTATGGCAACGCCAATCTGATCGCCAGCGGCCTCACGGCCCAGGCCGTATCGCTGAGCGTCGCCTTGATCCTGCTGCGCAAGGTGCAGTTGCGCCGGCGCCTGATGGTCACCTTCGCCCAGGTATGCGGCCTGCTGGTCTACGCCAACAGCCTGTTCGGCGACGTTGCCTCGCTGGTGAACGGGCCGCATCTGGTGAGCTGGTATGGCAATTCCTATCCGGCCACGCCTTTTCATCTGGCCAGCTTGATTGTCTTCGGCTGCTGGATGTGGCTCGGCCTCTATCGGCTGATGCGGCAGGAGCTGCAATACAGCAACTGGCCCTGGGCCTGGCTGGGTTTCCTCGCTTATGCCATCATCTATATCGCCGGTTTCGAAGCCGGGCAGGGGCAGCCGGTCACCGCCATGCTGGTCTGGCCGTTGATCACCCTCGTGCTGCTCACCTATTTCTCGTTCCTCGCCGATCCGAAAGACCCGGTGCGCTACCGCTGGGGCTTGAGCGCCTTGCAGTCGGGCGATATCGGCAAGGCCCTCAGCCTGATGCCGCTCTGGCCGATCAGCTACGTCGTGACGCTTCTGGTCGGCGTGGTGCTTGCCGTGCTGCTCTCCAGCCAGCCTTTGCCGCCGGGCAGCCAGGACTGGCTGCGCTATGTCTGGTCCAACATCAAGCCCGACCCGCAGGTGCTGGTGATTGCCACCCTGCTGTTCCTGGCGCGCGATCTCTTGTTCCTGCTGCTGCTGAATTTCGGCCGCTGGCGCGAGCGCGCGGATCTCGCCGGGCTGGTCTATCTGCTGATCGCCTATTTCCCGCTTGCTGCCATTCTCAGTTTTGTCGCCAGCTATCGCCTCCTGGCCGTCGTCATTCCCTTTGACGCCCATAATACGGTCATGAGCTTCGGTCCGGTTCTGGTGGAGATTCTGGTGCTCGGCGTCCTGGTGGCGCGCCGCTGGCAGTCGCGAACGGCGATCCGGCAGCACAGCCAGGCGGCCTAACGCGCGTCATCAGGCCGACGGCGGGAGCTGCGTTATCCCAATCTAGATCATAGTCCGGCTGAGCCAGCCGAAGCCGGCCGGCATATGGCCGGCATCCGGCCGCATGCCGGGCAGCAATCCGTGGTCATCGTCCAGCCGACGAGCGGCGACGCGATCCCATTACAATGGTAGTCCGTTCGCTTCCGGGCGGAAACGCTGCGGTAATACGCAACCGACACCATCGGCTTCTGGATTGATTCCACATAGTTGATACGGATCGCCGGACTGTGATTCCCGTGCCGGGAGTCCCGGCGCACCGGTCGCTATGGCCTCTTCTCCCGATGAGGGGACAGCGCAGGGAGATCGTCATGCCCATGGTCGGAGATCCGTCGGCCGTCGCGAGAGCCGCTGCCCGTCATATGCGCGGCCGCAACGCGCTCAGGCGAAAGCCGAATAACGGCGGATGGGCCGGGAGCGCACGGTATCGGCCCTTTCTCCTGCTCTCGCCGGCACTGGTCTCGCTCACGCTGCTCTTGCTGGCGCCTGTCATCTTCCTCCTGGTCTACTCCTTCTGGCTCAGGAGTGCCGATGGCAGGGACATACCTGCCTTTCAATTCGGTAACTGGCAGGCCGCGTTGAGCGATCCGTTCTATTGGCGCGGATTGGGCGAAACCTTTGCCATGTCGGCGCTGACGACGATCAGCTGCGCGGCAATCGGCTATCCGGCGGCTTATTTTCTTGCGCGCTGCCGCTTTCGCAACAAGGCGCTGCTGCTCTTCCTGCTGTTCCTGCCGTTCTGGGTTTCCATCATCATCCGCACCTTTGCCTGGGTGAATGTGCTGGGAAAAGGCGGGTTCGTGAATTCGCTGCTGATGGGGCTGGGCGTGATCCACGCGCCATTTGCACTCCTCTACAACGACTTCTCCGTGGTTATGGGGCTGATCTACCTGCAGCTCCCCTACATGATCATCAACGTCTATGTCAGCCTCGACGGCATCGACCGCAATCTGGAATCGGCGGCGCGGACACTCGGCTGCGCGCCGTGGCAGACCTTTCGCGAAGTGACCCTGCCGCTGTCGTTGCCGGGGCTCGGCGCCGGCAGCCTGCTTTGCTTCGTCCTGGCGGCCGGCAGCTTCGTGACGCCGAGCCTGCTGGGTGGGCCGGACACCTCGTTCTTCGCCCAGCTGATCTATGACGCGATCATCAATCAGCTCGATTGGCCGACGGGCTCGGTCTTGTCGCTCATGCTCCTCTTCGCGCTGGGCCTCATCGTCGTTGTCTATAACCGTTTCATGAGCCTGAGCGACATCTATCGGAGCCTTGCCAAGTGAGCGCAGTCTCCCATGCCGCGCGCCCCTCGCTCGCCTGGAATGGGCTGCGGGTACTGACCGTCATCGTCTACGTCTTTCTATTCGCGCCGATTGTCATTGTCGTTCTGCTGGCCTTCAATTCGGCGCGGACCGGCTCCTTTCCCATGGAAGGGTTCAGCCTGCAGTGGTTCGGCAGGTTGTTCGGCAACGACTCCATCATCGATGCCTTTGCGACCTCGCTGATCCTGGCGGGGAGTTCCGCCTTTCTCGCATCGGTTATCGGCACCATGGCGGCGATCGCCTTGGTTCGCTACAGCTTCAAGGGCAAGGCAGTCGTGAACAACATCCTCAGCCTGCCGCTGCTGATGCCGGAAGTGGTGCTGGGCGTCGCCCTGCTGATGTTTCTCAGGTTTCTCCACCAGCCGCGCAGTTTTTTGCTCCTCCTCCTGGGGCATGCCGTTCTGGCCTTGCCTTATGTCGTCCTGGTGATGCAGGCGCGCCTCGCCGGTATACGTCCGCATTACGAGGAGGCGGCGATGACGCTGGGCGCCAATCGCCTGCAGACATTCCTGGATGTCACATTGCCGTTGATATCGCCGGCCGTTATCGGCGGCTTCCTTTTCGCGGCGACGCTGTCTTTCGACGACATCACCGCCACGCTGTTCTGGAAGCAGCCGGGCATCGAAACCGTGCCGACCAAAATCTTCGCCATGCTGCGGACCTCGATCAGTCCGGAGGTCAACGCGCTGGGGGCGGTGATGATCACGATCACCATTCTGCCGCCGCTTCTCGGCGGCCAGATCATACGGCGCCTTACCCGCAACAAAGGGATGCGCGAGACACAGTGAGGGTGTGTTGACCCGGCATGGTGCCGGCAATAAGCGGAGGATGATATGAAGTTCGGTGACAGCAGGAAGTACGATCGTTTACTCGAGGCCTATGAGGTCGGCGATATCGACCGGCGCGGCCTCATGCGTATCATCGGCGGCATGGCGGCCGCGATCGGCGTGGTCGGGCTGCCGCTGGCAGGGTACAGCCGAAGCGCGCTGGCTGCGGGCGTGGACAAGGTCCGTTTCGACGGCTGGGGCGGTATCGTCTCGGAAGCCTTCCACAATAACGCCTTCCCGCCATTCACGGCCAAAACGGGTATCAAGGTGGTCGAGGGCGAGTTCGGCGACACCACGCAGTTTCTGTCGCTTGTCAAGGCTTCGGAGCCGGGCGACTACAATGTCTTCCTGGTAAACGGCGTCTACGACTATTACCGGTTCGTCAAGCTTGGCTATGGCTCAACCATCAATGAAGCCAATATCCCGAATCTCGCCAATGTGCTGACCAGAACGCTTGATACCTTCCGCAGCGCCTCCGACGGCAAGCTGTCGGCCGTGCCCTTCGATTACGGCGTGACCGGTCTCGCCTATAACCGCAAATATATCTCTGATGAAGAGGTCAAGGCGAAAGGCGTGCACCTGCTTTTCGATGAAAAATACAAGGGACGCATGATCGCCTACGATCATTTCGAGACCCGGGCCTGGATGGCGGCATTGCATCTTGGACAGGATCCGCAGAATGCCAGCGACATGAAGGCGGTCTGGGAAGCCTGCCGCAAGCAGCGCGATCTGGTCGTCAAATATTGGAGTTCAGGTCAGGAGCTCATCGATCTTCTCGCCAAGGAGGAGGCGGTCGTTTCCGACGGCTGGTCGGGCCGTATCGCCAAGCTTCAGCAGGACGGCCACGATATCGGCTTTGACAGCACGGTCGGCTTCGCCTGGCTGGAGGGCCTGTTCGTGCTCAATGGCAGCCCGATGCCGGAATGCGAGGAGCTGATCAATTTCTGCATCGAGCCCAAGGTGGCAATCGCCATCGCCGAAGGGCAGAACTATCCGTCCTCGCTCGATCCGACCAAGGTACCGATGACCGACAAGATCAAGAAGCTGCCGGCCTATGACGATACCGGCAAGTTCGAGGGTTATGTCTGGGAGAAGGCGCAATATTGGTTCGCGCATCAGGATGCCTTCAAGAAGGAATGGGATCGCATTTCCAAGGGCGCCTGACGCCCGCCCCGCGTGACAAGATCGTCGGTTGCGGATGTTCGCCTGGGCTGCGGCTGTATGGAGCGGCACCCAGGCACACCTCCGGCTCCCGCCGCCTGTATTCCGGTGGACCCGGCGTCGTCGGTCCTCATCTTCATTGAAGGGCGATTCCGATACTCATGAGCATTCTCGACCTCCAGCGTTTGACCCGGCGCTTTTCCTGGAACGCGGCCGCCGTTGACGGCATCGACCTCAGCGTGCCGGATGGCGCCTTCGTCACGCTGCTGGGACCGTCGGGCTGCGGCAAGACGACGACGCTGCGCATGATCGTCGGGCTGGAAACGCCGGATGACGGCGAGGTGCTGATCAAGGGCCGGCGCATGAACGAGGTGGCGATCCATAAGCGCAATCTCGGTATGGTGTTCCAGAACTACGCGCTGTTTCCCCATAAATCGATCTTCGCCAATGTCGCCTTCGGGCTGAAATATCGCAAGGTTGCCGCCGAGGAAATCCGCCGGCGGGTGAAGCAGGCGCTGGATATCGTCCGCCTGCCGGGTGTCGAGGACCGCTTTCCCTCGCAGCTGTCGGGCGGCCAGCAGCAGCGCATCGCTCTGGCGCGCGCCTTGGTGATCGAGCCGGATGTGCTGCTGCTCGACGAGCCGCTCTCGGCGCTCGATGCCAATCTGCGCGAGGAGATGCGGGTCGAGCTGAAGAACATCCAGCGCCGCATCGGCGTTGCCACGGTCTTCGTCACCCATGATCAGGGCGAGGCGCTGGCCATGTCGGATCTCGTGGTGGTGATGAACAAGGGCCGCATCGAGCAGATGGGGGCGCCGGCCGAGGTCTATGAGCAGCCGCGCAGCGAATTCGTGGCGAGCTTCCTCGGCAATGCCAATTTCCTGCCCGCCAACGTGCAACAGGTCACGGATGAAGGGATCATCGTCGAGATGGCGGGGGGCGAGCGCCTGCTGGTCGGCGATGCGGCCCGCCCGGTGACGGCGGGCGAGCCGGTGCGTGTCGTGGTGCGGGCGGAGAAGATCGTCATCGCCGATGCGCAGGCGGCCGGCCTCCAGGCCCGCGTCGTCGATGTCGACTATCTCGGCTCCATGGCCCGCTATCAGATGGAGCTGCGCGGCGGCGAAAGAATGCTCAGCCTCGTCAGCCTCAAGGATCGTAGCCTGAGGCGCGGTGAAAAGGTCGCGCTGCAGATAGCGCCGCGGCACTGCCGCATTCTGTAGCGACGTTCAAGCCGGGCTCCTGCCCGGAGCCGCCTGCAAATGCGGATGCCGCTAAAGCAAATGGCGAGCGGCCAGCCAGTCGCGGTCCAGGCTGCCGCAGGCGATCGTTTCCGCCGGCCCGCTGAGCTGCACATCGTCGAACCGCCCGCCTTCCCGCGGCCTGAAGGCAATAAGCAATTCGCCGCCGCCGCTCGGCAGGATCGTCACCGGCGATTGCGCTTCACCGAGCAGAGAAGCGATCAGCCCGATCGCCACCGCACCAGTACCGCAAGCCAGCGTTTCCGCTTCGACGCCACGCTCATAGGTCCGCATGCGATAGCGGTCGGCACCGACGCGCTGGGCAAAATTCGCGTTCACGCCGCGCGCAAAATGCGGGTGATGACGCAGCGGCGGCCCGAAGCGCTGGACATCGATGGCGGCAACGTCATCGGTGAAGATCACCAGATGCGGGACACCGGTATTGATGCCGTGGCCGTGCCAGGTCCGACCATCGGCCTCCAGCGTCAGATGCAACTCGGCCAGGCTTGGGGTCGTCATCGCCAAACGGATATTGTCGTCCTGCAAACTGGCCTGCATCAGCCCTGCATCGGTGCGGAAAGTGGCGCTCTCGCCGATGATGCCAAGGTCGTGTGCCCGCTTCACCAGGCAGCGTGCGCCATTGCCGCACATTTCCCCGTCGACGCCGGTCGCATTGGTGTAGGTCATCGCAAAATCGACCTCGGTGTCGCTGCCGATCAATAGCAGACCATCGCCGCCAAGGCCTTTGCGGCGGTCGCACAAAGCGCGCGCCAAGGCATCGCGGCGCGGCCGCCATTTGTTTGCGCGATCATCGATGACGATGAAGTCGTTGCCGCAGCCATGCATGCGCGCAAAACGCAGGCGGGTCTCCGTCATTTCGCCGGCTTGCGCGCCATTCGCTGCCAAAGCTGTACACTCCCTTTATGGACAAGCCATCATGATGCATGCATTATCGCCTGCAATAAATCTGAAAAGCCAGTGCGCTGCTGCGATGACGCAAGTGACCTCCGGTCTCCCGGACCATCAGCGGCGGTGAAGTTGGCGACCCATGGGGGGTGTATGGTCAGGGCGGAATATCGGCCTTTCCTTCTGCTTTCTCCGGCGCTGACGTCGTTGGCGCTGCTGCTGCTCGCGCCGATTGTTTTCATCTTCGTCTATTCCTTCTGGCTGCGCGCTGCCAATGGCCAGGACATAGCTGCCTTTCAGTTCGGCAACTGGCAGTCCGTGCTCGGTGATTCCTTCTACTGGCGCGCGCTCTGGGAAACCTTCGTGATGTCCGCGCTGACGACGATTGCCTGCATGGTGATCGGCTATCCGACGGCCTATTTCCTGGCGCGCTGCCGGTTCGGCAACAAGGCGCTGCTGCTGTTCCTGCTGTTCCTGCCGTTCTGGATCTCCTACATCATCCGCACTTTCGCCTGGATCAACGTGCTGGGGAAAAGCGGCTTTGTGAATTCAGTCTTGCTGTCGCTCGGCATCATCTCCGAGCCGCTGAAGCTGCTTTACAACGATTTCTCGGTCATCATGGGGCTGGTCTACTTCCAGCTCCCCTATATGATCATCAACGTCTATGTCAGCCTGGACGGCATCGACCGCAATCTGGAATCGGCGGCGCGGACGCTCGGCTGCACCCCGTGGCAGACCTTTCGCGAGGTGACGCTGCCGCTGTCATTGCCGGGGCTCGGCGCCGGCAGCCTGCTTTGTTTCGTCCTGGCGGCCGGCAGCTTCGTAACACCGCGCTTGTTGGGCGGCACCGATACGCTGTTCTTCTCGCAGCTGATCTATGAGGCGGTCATCACCCAGCTCGACTGGCCGACCGGCTCGGTCCTGTCGCTGCTGTTGCTGGCTTCATTGACCATCATTGTCGCCGTCTACAACCGCTTCATGAGCTTGAGCGACATCTATCGGAGTTTCGCGAAATGAGCGGCCGTCCAAGCCTGGAGGGTGCGTCGCTCGGCTGGAACGGCCTGCGGCTGCTGACGCTTTGCGTCTATGTTTTCATGTTCGCGCCGATCGTCGTCGTCATTCTGCTCGCCTTCAACTCCGCCCGTACCGGTTCCTTCCCGATGGAGGGGTTCAGCCTGCAATGGTTCGGCAAGCTGTTCGACAATGACTCGATCATCGCCGCGTTCGAAACCTCGCTCATTCTGGCGGCAAGCTCGTCCTTTCTGGCAACCCTGTTGGGGGTGATGGCCGCGATCGCCTTGATCCGCTACAGCTTCAAGGGCAAGGCTGTCATCAGCAACCTGCTCAGCCTGCCGCTGTTGATGCCGGAAGTGGTGCTCGGCGTTTCCCTGCTGATGTTTCTCAAGTTCCTGCACCAGCCGCGCAGCTTCCTGCTGCTGCTGCTTGGCCATACCGTCCTCTCCTTGCCCTATGTCATCCTGGTGGTGCAGGCGCGCCTGGTCGGCCTGCGGCAGCATTACGAGGAAGCGGCGATGAGCCTCGGCGCCAATCGCCTGCAGACATTCCTGGATGTCACATTGCCGTTGATATCGCCGGCCATCATCGGCGGCTTCCTGTTTGCCGCCACCCTGTCATTCGACAACATCACGGCGACCTTGTTCTGGAAAAAGCCCGGCATCGAAACCGTGCCGACCAAGATTTTCGCCATGTTGCGGACATCGATCAGTCCGGAGATCAACGCGCTGGGCGCCGTGATGATCGTCATCACCATCGCCTTGCCGCTGCTGGGAGGTTATGTCGTGCGGCGTCTCACGCGCGGCAGATAGAGGGGTGTAACAGCCCGGCATGGTGCCGGACTGGTTGTGGGAGGAAGACATGAAGTTCGGTGACGACAAGAAATACGAACGTCTCTTGGCAGCCTATGAAAGCGGCGACATCGATCGCCGCAGCCTGATGCGCATCATCGGCGGGATGGCGGCCGCGGTCGGCGTCGTCGGCCTGCCGCTGGCGAAATACAGCCGCAATGCGATGGCTGCGGCGCAGAGCATTCGTTTCGACGGCTGGGGCGGCATCGTCTCGGAAGCCTTCCACAATAACGCCTTCCCGCCGTTCACGGCCAAGACAGGCACCAAGGTGGTGGAAGGCGAATTCGGCGATACCGACGAGTTTCTCTCGCTGGTGAAGGCGGCCCAGCCGGGCGACTACAATGTCTTCCTGGTCAGCGGCGTCTATGACTATTACCGCTTCATCCAGGCCGGCTTCGGCTCGGCGATCAACGAGAAGAATATTCCCAATCTGGCGAATGTGCTGGAAGCGACGCTGACGGCCTTCCGCAACGAATCCGACGGCAAGCTGTCGGCGGTGCCGTTCGATTACGGCGTGACGGGCCTCGCCTATAACCGCAAGTATATTTCCGACGAGGAAGCGAAGTCGCAGGGCGTAAAGCTGCTGTGGAACGAAAAGTACAAGGGCAAGATGGCCGGCTATGACAGCCCGCAGACGCGCGTCTGGATGGCCTGCCTTTATCTCGGCCAGGACCCGCAGGGCGCGACCGACATGAAAGCGGTCTGGGATGCCTGCCGCAAGCAGCGTGAGCTGGTGGTCAAGTATTGGAGTTCGGGCCAGGAACTGATCGACCTTCTGGCCAAAGAGGAAATCGTCCTCACCGACGGCTGGTCCGGTCGTATCGCCAGCCTGCAGCAGGACGGCCATGACATCGGCTTCCTCAACAATGTGGGCTTCGCCTGGCTCGAAGGTCTTTTCGTCCTGAAGGGCAGCCCGATGGAAGAGGCCGAACAGCTGCTGAACTTCTGCATCGAGCCCAAGGTGGCAATCGCCATCGCCGAAGGACAGAACTATCCCTCGTCGCTGGATCCGACCAAGGTGCCGATGACCGACAAGATCAAGAAGCTGCCGGCCTATGACGATACCGGCAAGTTCGAGGGCTATATCTGGGAGAAGGCCAAGTACTGGTACCAGAACCAGGATGAATTCAAGAAGGAGTGGAGTCGCATTTCCAAGGGTGCGTAACCCGGATTTGTGATTCGCGTCTGGGCTGCCGCCGTGGGGACAGGGCGGCAGCCCAGACGATCCGCATCATCCCCGCCACTGCCGGATTGTGATCTTTCGCCCATGAATGCCGTTGATCTGCATCGCATCACCCGCCGTTTCGCCGCCAATGTCGTTGCCGTTGACGGCATCGACCTCAGCGTGCCGGATGGCGCCTTCGTCACGCTGCTGGGGCCGTCGGGCTGCGGCAAGACGACGACGCTGCGCATGATCGCCGGGCTGGAAACGCCGGATGACGGCGAGGTGCTGATCAAGGGCCGGCGCATGAACGAGGTGGCGATCCATAAGCGCAATCTCGGCATGGTGTTCCAGAACTACGCGCTGTTTCCCCATAAATCGATCTTCGCCAATGTCGCCTTCGGGCTGAAATATCGCAAGGTTGCCGCCGAGGAAATCCGCCGGCGGGTGAAGCAGGCGCTGGATATCGTCCGCCTGCCGGGTGTCGAGGACCGCTTTCCCTCGCAGCTGTCGGGCGGCCAGCAGCAGCGCATCGCTCTGGCGCGCGCCTTGGTGATCGAGCCGGATGTGCTGCTGCTCGACGAGCCGCTCTCGGCGCTCGATGCCAATCTGCGCGAGGAGATGCGGGTCGAGCTGAAGAACATCCAGCGCCGCATCGGCGTTGCCACGGTCTTCGTCACCCATGATCAGGGCGAGGCGCTGGCCATGTCGGATCTCGTGGTGGTGATGAACAAGGGCCGCATCGAGCAGATGGGGGCGCCGGCCGAGGTCTATGAGCAGCCGCGCAGCGAATTCGTGGCGAGCTTCCTCGGCAATGCCAATTTCCTGCCCGCCAACGTGCAGCAGGTCACGGATGAAGGGATCATCGTCGAGATGGCGGGGGGCGAGCGCCTGCTGGTCGGCGATGCGGCCCGCCCGGTGGCGGCGGGCGAGCCGGTGCGTGTCGTGGTGCGGGCGGAGAAGATCGTCATCGCCGATGCGCAGGCCGCCGGCCTCCAGGCCCGCGTGGTCGATGTCGACTATCTCGGCTCCATGGCCCGCTATCAGATGGAGCTGCGCGGCGGCGAAAGAATGCTCAGCCTCGTCAGCCTCAAGGATCGCGCTTTGGATCTGGGTGAAGCGGTGGCGTTGCAGATTGAGCCGCGGCACTGCCGCATTCTTTAACCGCCGTATTCTTTAAAGCCCCTCGGAATCCTGGTGATATTCCGTCACTTTGAATCTCGTCCGGCGGGCTGCTAGGATGATCCCACACGTCTTGGGATTTCCCGCATGTCTGATGTCGATTTTGATCTCTTTGTGATCGGTGCCGGTTCCGCCGGCGTGCGGGCGAGCCGCATGTCCGCGGCCTATGGCGCCAAGGTGGCGATTGCCGAAGAGAGCCGCGTGGGCGGCACCTGTGTCATCCGCGGCTGCGTGCCGAAGAAGCTGCTGGTCTACGCTTCTCATTTTCATGAGGATTTTGCCGATGCCGCCAATTACGGCTGGACCATTGGCGAGGCGCATTTCGACTGGGCGACGCTGATCGCCAACAAGGATCGCGAAATCGATCGCCTGAACGGCATCTATAAGAAGCTGCTGGCGGGCTCCGACGTCACCTTGATGGAGCAGCGCGCGACGCTGGTGGATCGCCACACCGTCGATGTCGGCGGGCGCAAGGTCACGGCGAAGCACATCCTGATCGCTTGCGGCGGCTGGCCGGAGAAGCCGGACCTGCCGGGCATCGAACATGCGATCACGTCGAACGAGGCCTTCCATCTGCCGGACTTGCCGCATCGCGTCATCGTGGTGGGCGGCGGCTATATCGCCCTCGAATTCGCCGGCATTTTTGCCGGCCTCGGCGCACAGGTGACGCAGCTCTATCGCGGCGCCCAGGTGTTGCGGGGCTTCGACGACGACGTCCGGCATTTCGTGGCGCGGGAAGTCGTCAAGAAGGGTATCAATCTGCGGCTCAACAGCGATATCGACAAGATCGAGAAGCGTGGTGGCGAGCTTCATGTGACGCTTCAGGACGGCACGACTTTCGTTGCCGATTGCGTGCTCTATGCGACGGGACGCCGGCCCAAGACCCGGAGCCTCGGCCTGGAACAAGCCGGTGTCGAACTGGGCGAGCTGGGAGCCGTCAAGGTCGACGCCTATTCGCGCACCAATATCGAGAACATCTATGCCATCGGCGACTGCACCAACCGGGTCAATCTGACGCCGGTCGCGATCAAGGAAGGCATGGCCTTCGCCGATACGGTGTTCGGGGACAAGCCCTGGGCCATGGATCACAAGACCATCGCCTCCGCGGTTTTCAGCCAGCCGCCGGTCGGATCGGTCGGGCTGAGCGAGGCGAATGCGCGCAAGCAATATGGTGCGGTCGATATCTACAAGGCGGATTTCAAGCCGCTGAAGCACACCTTGAGCGGCCGCGACGAGCGTACCTTGATGAAGCTGGTGGTCGACCGGGCGAGCCAGGTGGTGCTGGGCGCCCATATGGTGGGGTTGGATGCGCCGGAGATCATCCAGGCCGTGGCGATCGCCGTGAAGATGGGGGCCACCAAGGCGCAATTCGACCAGACCATCGCAGTCCACCCCACGGCGGCCGAGGAATTCGTCACCATGCGGGTGAAGGAGCCGGACCCCGAACCGCCCCAGCCGGAATCCGGGCTGCAACCGGGGCTGGCGTAACAGGGCGTCGCGGCACGCCGTTTTGCCGCGCCCTGCTGGGCTTTGTCCAAGGCTTTGCCCCAGGCCTTGCCCGCCGACCTGCCCCCGGGCTTTGGCGCAACCGCCATGCGTTAACCATACCTCCTGGCGCATTGAAAGGCCGGAATTTCCGGCGTATATCCGATGGGTCAGTTGGAAAGGAACTTTAAGATGACGGCGAAGTGGTCTCCGGAAACTTGGCGCGGCAAGCCGATCAGCCAGGTCCCGGACTATCCCGATGCAGGCAAACTCCTCAATGTGGAAGAACGGCTGCGCGCCTATCCGCCGCTGGTTTTTGCCGGCGAAGCGCGGCGTCTCACCGAGGCGCTGGGCGATGTGGCGGAAGGCAAGGCCTTCCTGTTGCAGGGCGGCGATTGCGCCGAGAGCTTTGCCGAATTCAGCGCCAACAATATTCGCGATACGTTCCGCGTCCTGTTGCAGATGGCGGTTGTGCTGACCTATGGCGCCGCCTTGCCGATCGTCAAGGTCGGCCGCATGGCCGGGCAGTTCGCCAAACCGCGTTCGGCGCCGAATGAAATCATCGACGGCGTCGAGCTGCCGAGCTATCGCGGCGATATCATCAATGGCATCGAGTTCACCAAGGAAGCCCGGGTGCCGGATCCCGAGCGGCTGGTGCAGAGCTACAACCAGTCGGCGGCGACGCTCAACCTGCTGCGGGCTTTCGCCCAAGGCGGTTTTGCCGATCTCCACAAGGTGCATCGCTGGAACCTGGATTTCGTCGCCGACAGCCCGCTCGGCCATCGCTACAAGGAACTGGCCGACCGTCTGTCGGAGACCCTGGAGTTCATGGCGGCCTGTGGCCTCACCTCCGAGACGGTGCCGCAGATCCGTGAAACCGATTTCTTCACCAGCCATGAGGCCCTGCTCCTGAATTACGAGCAGGCCCTGACCCGCGTCGATAGCCTGACCGGCAAGTGGTATGGCTGTTCGGCGCATATGCTGTGGATCGGCGATCGCACCCGCCAGGCGGACAGTGCCCATGTCGAGTACATGCGCGGCATCAACAATCCGATCGGCTTGAAATGCGGTCCCAGCATGGATCCGGACGATCTCCTGCGGCTGATCGATATTCTCAATCCGCAGAACATCCCCGGCCGCCTGACGCTGATCGTGCGCATGGGCCATGACAAGGTGGAACAGAAGTTCCCGCCGCTATTGCGGGCGGTGAAGCGGCATGGCGCCAAGGTGGTATGGTCCAGCGATCCGATGCATGGCAACACCATCAAGTCCTCGACCGGCTTCAAGACCCGGCCGTTCGATCGCATTCTCTCGGAAGTGCGCAGCTTCTTTGCCGTGCATGCGGCGGAAGGGACCCATGCCGGCGGCGTGCATTTCGAAATGACCGGCCAGGACGTCACCGAATGCATCGGCGGCGCCAAGGCGGTTACCGAGGAAGCGCTGGCGGATCGCTATCACACCCATTGCGACCCGCGCCTCAATGCCACCCAGGCGTTGGAACTGGCCTTCCTCATTGCCGAACAGCTGAAGGCGGAGCGGCTGGCGCAGGGCCGCAAGATCGCCGAGGCCTCCTGATATCGATCCCTCCCGGTATCGCCTGATGCCGGGAGGGTCCTATCGCATGAGCGGTGCATGAAAGCGCAGGAGAATGATCCGATGACCGCTGCTGCCGACGGCACGACCAAAGACCAGACACGGCCGGCTGCTTCATCGCCGGCCACCGGGCCCAGTTCCGCGGCGATCGCCGACTGGACGGACCAGTATTTTCTGAAGACCAAGGCCGTCGTGCAGAAATTCGGCGATGCCAAGGTGACCTATGCGGTCTTCATGCGCCGCCCGGTCGTTTCGGCGCCGCGTCTGGCGCTGGACTGGTTGCAGCGGATCGCCGCTGAGCGCAACACCACCGTCGATGTCGACCTCATCTATGCCGAGGGCAAATGGGTGGGGGCGGGCGAGCCGCTGCTCTATCTGCACGGTTCGCTGGTGCATCTCGCCGATCTCGAGACACTGTTCCTGCAGAAGCTCGGCCCCGCCTGCGTCGCCGCCTTCAATGCCTATACCATGTGCACCGACCTGGCCAAGGTCTCGTTCATCGCCATGGATGCGCGCCACTGCGCCGGTCTGGAGATGGCCGAGCTGATGGCCTATGCCGCCAGCGTCGGGTCGGGCCGGGCGCAGCGCAAGAGCGGCGCCAAGGGCTTCATCGGCAATGCCACCGAGGCGACGGCGCATTATTTCGGCCGCGAACATGCTTTGGGCACCATGCCGCATGCCCTGATCGGCTATGCCGGCTCGACCCTGCGTGCGGCCGAGATGTTTCACGAGACCTTCCCGGACCAGCCGATGACCGTGCTGGTCGATTATTTCGCCCGTGAGACCACCGACGCAATGACCGTGTGCCGGCGGTTCTCTCATCTCGCGAGCCAGGGCAAGCTGTCGGTGCGGATCGACACACCGGGCAGCCGCTTCATCGAGGGCCTCGATCCGACGGCCTCCTATGCGGTGATGGATCGCCATTGCCCGCATGCCATTCGCGGCTATCGCAACGAGACCGAGTTGCGTCATCTGGTCGGCGCCGGCGTCTCCGCCGCGGCCATCTGGCACATCCGCGACGCGCTCGATCGCGAAGGCTTCCAGAAGGTCGGGATCGTCGCTTCCTCCGGCTTCGATCCGGCAAAGTGCAAGGTGATGGCCGAGGCCGATGCGCCGATCGACGTGATCGGTACCGGCTCCTTCCTGCCGCAGCGCTGGACCGAGACCTATGCGACCGCCGATATCATCGACTATGACGGCAAGAAGCGGGTCAAGGTCGGCCGCGAATTCCTGTTCCGGAAATAGGCTCCCGTTGCGGACGGCATGCGGTTACTTCGGCGGCGCCGCGTAGGGGACTTCGCTCCAGACATAGCCCTGTTCGTTGCTGCCCGGCTTGACCGTGTATTGCAGAACCCAGGACCGCCCGGTCTTGGTGTCATACATCATGTTCAGTTTCGTGCTGCCGTGGCTGAGATCGCGGTCGGGCTGGTCGAGCACGATCAGGACGAAACGCTGGCTCAGGGGCGCGGTGACCGGCGTATCGGTCAGGTCCTGCTGGGCGCGGGCCGTGGATCCGGCGATCCCGAGCCCGGCGAGGGCCAGACTGCAGACGGTTAACATGCGGGCAACGGCGAGGCGGGCGAAACGGGGCCAGGACGGCATGATCTCATCTCCTTCGGGGCATTGGGCCAATCTTAGAGCATGAATTCCCCGATTCCTGAGCAGGAATCATGCCGAATGCGGCCAAAGTTGACTTCGGGTCGCCCTTGGTTAAGTTGCCGGGCAGAATAACAGGCGCTTTTCTGCGGAACCCGGCCGAAGCCGGCTCCGGCAAAGGCGCGCTGCGACAAGGAAATGAAATGACTGTGCGTGTGCGCTTTGCGCCTAGCCCGACGGGCCGGTTGCATGTCGGCAATATCTATATCGCGCTGAACAACTGGCTGTTCGCGAAGAAACACAACGGCCAGTTCCTGCTGCGGCTCGATGATACCGATCTCGAGCGCTCGACCGGCGACTTCGCCATGGGGATCGAGACCGACCTCAACTGGCTCGGCCTGACCTGGGACCTGTTCGACCGCCAGACCGAACGGCTCGCCCGCTATGACGCGGCGGCGGAACGTCTGAAGGCCAGCGGCCGGCTTTATCCCTGCTATGAGAGCGCCGAGGAACTGCAGTTGAAGCGCAAGGTGCAGCTGCAGCAGGGCAGGCCGCCGGTCTATGACCGCGCCGCCTTGAAACTGACGGCGGAAGACCGCGCCAAACTGGAAGCGGCCGGGCAGAAGCCCTATTGGCGATTCAAGCTGGAAAGCCGCGTCGTCACCTGGAGCGATCTGGTACGAGGCGAGCAGCATATCGACGAGACCAGCCAGTCCGATCCGGTGCTGATCCGCGCCAATGGCACCTACCTCTACACCTTCACCTCGGTGGTCGACGATATCGACTTCGCCATCACCCATATCATTCGCGGCAATGACCACGTCACCAATACGGCGACGCAGATCCAGATCTTCGAGGCCCTGGGCGTAACCGGAGGGGGCGTAACCGGAGGGGGCGTAAGCGGAGGGCACGCAAAGGTGCCGGCCTTCGCCCATCTGCCGTTGCTGGTCGATGCGGCCGGCGAGGGGCTCTCGAAACGCCTGGGCTCGCTCTCGATCTGCGATCTGCGCGACAGCGGCCTGGAGCCGATGTCGATCAACGCCTATCTCGCCCGCATCGGCACCGGCGATCCGGTGCAGCCGGCTGGCCGTCTCGAAGATCTGCTGGACAGCCATGACCTCGCCAAGTTCGGCAAGACCTCGCCGCGTTTCGATCCGGCGGAACTGCGCCACCTCAATGCCCGCCTGCTGCATGCCTTGCCCTTCGAAGCGGCACAGCCGCATCTGAGGTTCCTGGGGCTCGGCGAGATCGATGCCGCGGTCTGGGAAGCGGCGCGCGGCAATGTCGAAAAGGTCGAGGATGTGAAGCTGTGGCACCAGGTTTGCCGCGGCGAAGTGACGCCGGTGATCGCCGATGCGGGTTTTGCCGCCGAGGCCGCCAAATTGCTGCCGCCCGAACCCTGGGACGGCAATACCTGGGGCAGTTGGGTCGATCAGGTGAAGAAGGCCACGGGGCGCAAGGGCAAGGATCTCTTCATGCCGCTGCGCCAGGCCCTGACCGCCGCCGATCACGGGCCGGAACTGAAGGTTCTGCTGCCGCTGATCGGCCGCGAGCGGGCCTTGAAGCGGTTGCGCGGCGAGACGGCATAACCGATAAAAGGATAAGGCTGCAGCAGCAGCCGGGACAGAAGGACAGACCGCGTGACCATCCATCTTTACAACACGCTGACTCGCGAACATCAGGTCTTCGAGCCGATCGATGCCGGCAATGTGCGCATGTATGTCTGCGGCCCCACGGTCTATGACTTCGCGCATATCGGCAATGCCCGCCCGGTCGTCGCCTTCGACGTGCTGTTCCGCCTGCTGCGCCATACCTATGGCAAGGACCATGTGACCTATGTCCGCAACATTACCGATGTCGAGGACAAGATCATGGAAGCGGCGGCGAAGAACGGCGAAAGCATCGCCGCGCTGACCGAGCGCTATACGGCAGCCTACAACGCCGATATGGTGGCTCTGGGCGCCCTGCCACCCGACAAGACGCCGAAGGCGACGGCCTATATTCCGCAGATGATTTCAATCATCGAGGCGCTGATCGCCAAGGGCCATGCCTATGCGGTCGAGGGCCATGTGCTGTTCGACGTGCCGTCGATGCCGGATTACGGCCAGCTCTCGCGCCGCAGCCAGGACGACATGATCGCCGGCGCCCGCGTGGAAGTGGCGCCCTACAAGAAATATCCCGGCGATTTCGTGCTCTGGAAGCCGAGCACGCCCGCGCAAGTCGGCTGGGACAGCCCCTGGGGCCGCGGCCGGCCCGGCTGGCATATCGAATGCTCGGCCATGGCCGGCGATCTTCTCGGCGATGTCTTCGATATCCATGGCGGCGGCATCGATCTCACCTTCCCGCATCATGAGAACGAGATCGCGCAGAGCCGCTGCGCCCATGGCACGTCGCATCTCGCGCGCTACTGGCTGCATAACGGCTTCGTCCAGGTGAACGGCCAGAAGATGTCCAAGTCATTGGGCAACTTCTTCACCGTGCATGAGCTGCTGGAAGAGGGACATCGCGGCGAGGCCATTCGCCTGGCGCTGCTCTCGGCCCATTACCGGCAGCCGATCGACATCACCCGTGACGGCCTCATCGAGGCCAAGGCGGTTCTCAACCGCTTCTATGGCGCCTTGCAGAAGGCCGGCGATATCGATGTCGAGCCGCTGGTGCCGCAGACCATCGTGGCGGCGATCGCCGACGATCTCAACACGCCGCTGGCACTCTCGGAATTGCATGATCTCGTCACCGGGCTCAACAAGGCGACCAAGGAAGCCGATCGGGCGCAAGCGAAGGCGGCCATTCTCGGTGCCGGTGCGTTGCTCGGTATTCTGCAGCAGAACCCCACCGCCTGGCTGCAGGACACATCCGGCGGCGAGCTTGATGCCGCGGCCATCGAAGCCGAGATCGCGGCTCGCCTGGCGGCGCGCAAGACCCGTAACTTCGCCGAGGCCGATCGCATTCGTGACGAACTTGCCGCCAAGGGCATCATGCTGGAAGACGGCCCGCAGGGCACCAGCTGGAAACGCATCTAGTCGTTTCCGCTCCCACTCTTACAACCCTCTCCTCGCTTTCGCGGGGCGAGGGGAGCTCAAAACAAGCGATTCCAGTTATCGCCTACCGCCGCTCCACCAGGGCCAACCGCACGGCAAGCCCGACGAAGATGATCGCCGTGCAGCGGTTCAGCCAGTGCCCCAGCCGGCCGGAACTGCCGGCAAGACGCTGCTTCAGCAGGCTGGCGGTGCCGCTGGCGACAAAGGCGACGACGCAATTCACCAGCGTGCCGCCGGCATTGAAGATCAGCCCCAGCAGCAGGATCTGCACACCGGCCGAGCCGCGATGCGGATCGACGAATTGTGGCAGGAAGGCGAGGATGAAAAGCGCCACCTTGGGATTGAGGAGATTGGTCAGGGCGCCTTCGCCGAAAACCCGCAGCAGGGACCGCCCGGGCTTCAGTCGGCGCCCGGCCGCATCCACGTCGAGCGATCTGGTGGGTGCCCGCCAGGCTTTCCAGGCGAGGAACAGCAGGTAGCCGGCGCCGGCGATTTTCACCGCCAGAAAGGCACCGGCCGATTGCTGCAGCAGGGCGGCGACGCCGAAGGCCGCCAGCAGGCTATGCAGCAGGCTGCCGGCCGTTACCCCGAAAGCCCCGGCGATCCCGGCATTCCGGCCCTGGGTGGCGGCGCGGGCGATGACATAGGTCATATCTGCGCCGGGCGTCAGGTTGAGGGCAAGGCAGGCCAGGACGAAGGGCCAAAGCTGGGTCAAATCAAGCATATATTGGGTTCCCTCGGTCAGGCGACGCAACCAGGCGCCACACTTTTCAGCCATATCGACCACGGGTCCGGTCAATAACCCGGCCTGCGGTTGCGCCGGTTGACCCCGCCCGGTCGATATGGTGAAACCTCGCTCTAGAGGTAGCACCATGTCAGACGATAAACGCGTATACCTGTTCGATACCACCCTGCGCGACGGGGCGCAAACCCAGGGCGTGGATTTCAGCGTCGGCGACAAGATCGCGATTGCGCAAGCCCTTGACCGGCTGGGCGTGGATTATATCGAAGGCGGCTGGCCGGGCGCCAATCCGACCGACGACGCGTTTTTTGCCGAGCCGCCGCAGCTGACCCGGGCCACCTTCACCGCTTTCGGCATGACCCGCCGGCCGGGTCGCAGCGCCGCCAACGATCCGGGGCTCGCCGGCCTCATCAACGCCAAGGCCCCGGCCGTCTGCATGGTGGGCAAGGCCTGGGACTTCCATGTCGACCTGGCGCTCGGCATTCCCCGCAGCGAAAACATCGACATGATCGCCGACAGCGTCGTGCATGCGCGCGCCACCAAGCGCGAGGTGATGCTGGATGCCGAACACTTCTTCGACGGCTACAAGGCCAATCCGCAATATGCCCTCGACTGCCTGCTGGCGGCGTATGAGAACGGCGCGCGCTGGGTGGTGCTGTGCGACACCAATGGCGGTACGCTGCCACATGAGATCGGGCGCATCGTCGGCGAAGTGACGAACAGGATTCCCGGCAGTCATCTCGGCATCCATTGCCATAACGATACCGAACATGCGGTGGCGAATTCGCTGGCGGCGGTGCGGGCCGGCGTGCGCCAGGTCCAAGGCACGTTGAATGGCCTCGGCGAGCGCTGCGGCAACGCCAATCTCGTCTCGCTCATCCCCTCGTTGATGCTGAAGACCGATTTCAAGATCGGCCTCACCGACAAGGAACTCGCGCAGCTCACCCATATCTCGCGCCTGCTCGACGAGCGTCTCAACCGCGCGCCCAATCGTCATGCCGCCTATGTCGGCGACAGCGCCTTTGCCCATAAGGGCGGGCTGCATGTCTCGGCGGTGGAGAAGGATCCGCGCACCTACGAACATATCGAGCCCGGCCTGGTCGGCAATCAGCGCCATATCGTCGTCTCCGATCAATCGGGCCGCGCCAATATCATGGCCCGCTTCCGCGAGATCGGCCTCATCATCGAAGCCAACGATCCCAAGGTGGCGAGCCTCGTCGAACTGGTGAAGGCGCGCGAATTCGACGGCTATGCCTATGACGGCGCCGAAGCCAGCTTCGAATTGCTGGCGCGGCGCGCCCTCGGCCATGTGCCGGATTTCTTCAAGCTCGGCCGCTTCCGCGTCATGGATGAACGGCGCTGGAACGCGCGCGGCGATCTGATCACGGAATCCGAGGCGACCGTCACCGTCGATGTGCATGGCGCCCAGACCATGACCGTCGCAACCGGCAACGGTCCGGTGAATGCGCTGGATACGGCCTTGCGCAAGGCCCTGCTGCCACTCTATCCGGCACTCGCGGATATGCGTCTCGTCGATTTCAAGGTGCGTATCCTGACGCCCCAGGCGGGTACCGAGGCGATCACCCGCGTGATGATCGAAAGCGCCGATGCGACCGGCGAGCGCTGGAGCACGGTCGGTGTCAGCGGCAATATCATCGATGCGTCCTATGAGGCGCTGAACGACGCCATTACCTGGAAGCTGATGAAGGCCCAGGCATCGTGAGCGAGGAAACGGCCGCTTCACCTGTGGCGCCGGCGGCAAGCGGGCCGGCGATCATCCTGGTAACCCCGCAGATGGGTGAAAATATCGGCGCCGCCGCCCGTGCCATGATGAATTGCGGCCTCAACGACCTGAGGCTGGTGGCGCCGCGCGACGGCTGGCCCAATATCAAGGCCGAGCGCGCCGCCGTCGGCGCGTTGGAACTTATGCCGCCGGTGCGTGTTTTCGATACCACCGCGGCGGCCGTTGCCGATCTCAATGTCGTCTATGCAACGACCGCGCGCGACCGGCGTATGGTGAAGCCGATTGTTACGGCGCGCCATGCGGCGGAAGAAGCGCGCCGGCAGGTTGCTGGCGGCATCAAGGTCGGGTTTCTTTTCGGGCCGGAGCGAACGGGTCTGGTGAATGATGATCTCAGTCTTGCCGATACGTTGCTGACCGTGCCCCTCAATCCCGTTTTCACCTCGCTCAATCTCGGCCAGGCCGTGCTGCTGGTCGGCTACGAGTATTATCAGGCCGGCGATCAGACGCCGGCCAGCGTTCTGGCGCTGAATGGTTCTGTTCCCGCCAACAAGGATCAGTTGAACAACTTCTTTACCCATTTCGAGCGCGAACTGGACGCCTGCGGCTTCCTCCGCAACGAGGAAGCGCGGCCGCATATGATCCGTAACCTGCGCAACATGTGGCATCGCGCGAGCCTTACCGAGCAGGAAGTCCGCACGTTGCATGGCGTCGTGAAGGAGTTGTCGACATCGCGGCAGGCGCGGAAAAATACTGCGGATGACTGAATTATGGGCCGGGTTTTCGCTTGCCCACTGACCGAGTTTCGCGTTCTGCGCTAAATTGTTTCCCGGTACGGTTGACAGCCCGTTGCCTTCTGCCTTAAATGCAGCCAATGTCACCGCTAACAAAAGTTCTTTCATGGGAGGCTAAAGAAATGAACTTTCGTAAACTAGCGCTGTTGGGCGCGGCCGCGACTCTGCTGCTCGTCACCAAGACTGCCGCCATGGCTGCCGATCTGGTCGTCGGCGTCTCCTGGTCGAATTTCCAGGAAGAACGGTGGAAGCGGGACGAGGGCGCCATCAAGGCGGCTTTGGCTGCCGCCGGCGTTAAATACATCAGCGCCGATGCCCAGGCTTCCAACGAGAAGCAGGCTTCCGATATCGATAACCTGATCACCAAGGGCGCCAATGCCCTGATCGTCCTCGCCTGGGATGCCGATGCCGTTCTGCCGGCGGTGCAGAAGGCGGAAGCCCAGGGCATTCCCGTGGTCGCCTATGATCGTCTCATTCAGGATCCCAAGGTCTTCTACCTGACGTTCGACAATGTCGAGGTCGGTCGCATGCAGGCCCGCGCAGTCGAGACGGCGAAGCCGGAAGGCAATTACGTCTTCATCAAGGGCGCTTCGACCGATCCCAATGCGGACTTCCTGCATCAGGGCCAGCTGGAAGTGCTGAAGCCGGCAATCGACGCCGGCAAGATCAAGGTGGTCGGCGAGCAGTATACCGATCAATGGGCGCCGGAAATCGCCCAGAAGAACATGGAACAGATCCTGACCAAGAATAACAACAAGGTCGACGCCGTCGTCGCCTCCAATGACGGCACCGCCGGTGGCGCCGCTGCCGCCTTGGCCGCGCAGAACCTCGTCGGCATTCCGCTCTCGGGTCAGGATGGTGACATCGCGGCCCTGAACCGCATCGCCCGCGGCCTGCAGACCGTATCGGTCTGGAAGGATGCGCGCGAGCTCGGCAAGAACGCGGCGGAAATCGCCGTTGCCCTCGCCAAGGGCACCAAGCCGGCCGATATCGCCGGCGCCCAGAGCTGGGACAAGGGCAGCAAGAAGATCGCGATCGAATCGAAGTTCCTGACGCCGATCGCCATCACCAAGGATAACCTTAACGTGGTGATCGACGCCAAATGGGCGACCAAGGATCAGGTCTGCGCCAATGTCGATGCCGCTTCGGCGCCGGCAGCTTGCAAGTAATAGCATTCTGATCTGAAATCGGCGGGCGTGACGAGGCGGCGAAGGCCTCTCACTCCCGCCGTTCTTCTATTGAAAAGACGGTTTTTCTTCGCGGGGATGTGATGCAGCGTTTCTTTCGGACACTCGGGGTTGACCCGCGCTTCAGCTCGATGGTGCTGGCGCTGATCGTCATCTGGCTGGTTCTGCAACTATTGACGGACGGCATCTTTCTGACGCCCCGCAATCTCTACAATCTTTCGATCCAGACCTGCGTCACGGCGATCATGGCCTGCGGCATGGTCTTCGTCATCGTCGCGCGCCAGATCGATCTGTCGGTCGGCTCGCTGCTCGCCTTCACCGGCATGGTGACGGCCTATGTCCAGGTGCATGTCTTCAGCAATGACAGCCAGCTTGGCTGGATCATCAGCATCGTCGCCGGTATCTCGCTCGGTGTTGCGGTCGGCATCTTCCAGGGCGGCTGGGTGACTTTGGCCGGCATCCCGGCTTTCGTTGTCACCCTGGCCGGTTATCTGATGTATCGCGGCGCCGCCTTCCTGGTGACGGATGGCCAGACCATCTCGCCGCTCAATCCCACTTATGAACGCCTCGGCGGCGGCATCGGCGGTTCGATCGGCCCGACTGCCAGCACCATTCTCGGCATCATTGCCGCGATCTGGGTGATCTTCAACGCGCAGAACACCCGGCGTCAGCGCAAGCGCTATGGTGCGACGCAGACGCCGATCTGGGCCGACGGTTTGAAGATCGCCATCTCCATCGCCGCGATCGCAGCCTTCGTCTTCACCATGAATTCCTATCCCGATCCGGCGAACCGTGACGCCGCCGGCACGCCGATCGCGACCGGCATCGGCATTCCCGTACTCATCCTGATCGCCATCGTCATCGTGCTCACCTTCGTCGCGACGCGGACCCGCTTCGGCCGCTATGTCTTCGCCTATGGGGGCAATCCCGAAGCGGCCTTGCTGTCCGGCATCAATACACGTCGGCTGCTGATCTCCATCTTCGCGCTGATGGGTTCGCTCAGCGCCGTTGCCGCCGTCGTCACCACCGCACGCCTCAATTCCGGTGCCAATTCCATCGGCACCTTGCAGGAGCTCTATGTGATCGCCGCCACCGTGATCGGCGGCACCTCGCTGGCGGGCGGCCTCGGTTCGATCCCCGGCGCGGTGATCGGCGCGCTGATCATTTCCAGCCTCGATAACGGCATGGTGCTTCTGGATGTGCCCAGCGCCCAGCGGCAGATCTTCATCGGCCTCATTCTGATCGGCGCCGTCTGGTTCGACACGGTCTATAACAAGAGGATGGGGCGATGAG
>Ga0255336_100707_pt1 | contig 41047 bp, 39 predicted proteins | sample MeOH1_35cm_T3_17_FD_189102 | JGI IMG/M metagenome (GOLD analysis project Ga0255336, IMG submission 189102) | Sandy soil microbial communities from University of British Columbia, Vancouver, Canada - MeOH1_35cm_T3_179 | ecosystem: Engineered > Artificial ecosystem > Sand microcosm > Unclassified ...
GCGAGCACGTGCGGCAGGTGCGCAAGGACTGCGCGGCGGTGATCCTGTACACGGCGGAGAAGGCCACGTGGATGGCGGGCGAGTCGGTGCAGATCCTGGGCGGCAACGGCTACATCAACGAATACCCAGTGGGCCGGCTGTGGCGCGACGCCAAGCTGTACGAGATCGGCGCGGGCACCTCGGAGATCCGCCGCATGCTGATCGGGCGCGAACTGTACGCCGAGACGATGTGACGCCAGCGTGACAAGCGGGCCGGCGGCCGGCCATCGCGCCAAACAGGCAGCGCCGGCCCTTCGAACCAATTTACAATCTCCGGAAACTCGCAGTCGTTGCCCGCAGTCGTCGCTTTTTCCTTGCCACCGGCCCGCGCCATGTCCCACTTCCCCAAGCTGCTGTCCTCGCAGATCGCTTACGACGTGGCCCGCACCATGCTGGACGGGTTCGACAAGCACTATCGCCTGTTCCGCGAGGTCAGCCACGAAGCCAAGCGGCGCTTCGAGGCGGCGGACTGGCACGGCCTGCAGCAGCTCCAGCGCGACCGCATCGCCTTCTACAACGAGCGCGTGCGCGAGACCAGCGTGATCCTGGAGGACGAATACGACGCCGAGCGCATCGAGGACGAGATCTGGCAGCAGATCAAGCTGCACTACATCGGCCTGCTGACCAACCATCACCAGCCCGAGCTGGCCGAGACCTTCTTCAACTCGGTGTGCACGCGCATCCTGCACCGCTCGTATTTCAACAACGACTTCATCTTCGTGCGCCCGGCCATCTCGACCGAGTACATCGAGAACGAGGAGTCGCCCACGCGGCCGACCTTCCGCGCCTACTACCCGGGCAGCCGCGCCGGCATGGCGGCCTGCTTCGAGCGCATCGTCCACAACTTCCAGCTCGATCTGCCGTTCGAGGACCTGCGGCGCGACATCGACTACGTGGTGCGCGCCGTCACCGAGTATTTCGGCGACTTCCGCATCGCGCCGAATTTCCAGGTCCACGTGCTGTCGTCGCTGTTCTTCCGCAACAAGTCGGCCTTCATCATCGGCCGCGTGGTGAACGCCGACCGCACCTACCCGCTGGCCATCCCGATCGTGCACGCGCCGGGCGGCAGGCTCATGCTCGACACGGTGCTGCTGAAGAAGGAACAGCTGCTGATCCTGTTCTCGTTCACGCACGCCTACTTCATGGTCGACATGGAGATTCCCTCGGCCTACGTGACCTTCCTGCGCGACATCATGCCGCGCAAGCCGCGCGCGGAAATCTACACCTCGCTGGGTTTGCAGAAGCAGGGCAAGAACCTGTTCTACCGGGACTTCCTGCACCACCTGCAGCATTCGTCGGACAAGTTCATCAGCGCGCCCGGCATCAAGGGCCTGGTGATGCTGGTGTTCACGCTGCCGTCGTATCCCTACGTGTTCAAGGTCATCAGGGACTTCTACCCGGCGCCCAAGGAGACCACGCGCGAGCTGGTCAAATCCAAGTACCAGCTCGTCAAGCAGCACGACCGCGTCGGGCGCATGGCCGACACGCTCGAATACTCCGACGTGGCCTTCCCGCTGTCGCGCTTCGACGACGCGCTGGTGCGCGAGCTGGAACTGCACGCGCCGTCGATGATCGAATACCAGCGCGGCAAGGACGGCGGCGAGGAGATCGTGGTGCGCCACGTCTACATCGAGCGCCGCATGACGCCGCTCAACATCTGGCTGCAGGAAGGCTCGGACGCGCAGGTCGAGCACGGCATCGTCGAGTACGGCAACGCCATCAAGGAGCTGATCGCCGCCAACATCTTCCCCGGCGACATGCTGTACAAGAACTTCGGCGTCACGCGCCACGGCCGCGTGGTGTTCTACGACTACGACGAGATCGAATACCTGACCGACATCAACGTGCGCCGCGTGCCGCAGCCGCGCAACGAGGAGGAGGAGATGTCCGGCGAGCCCTGGTACAGCGTGGGCCGCCACGACATCTTCCCGGAGACCTACCGCACTTTCCTGCTGGGCGACGCGCGCGTGCGCGCGGCGTTCCTGCGCCACCACGAAGATTTCTTCGACCCCGCCATGTGGCAGGGCCACAAGGACCGGCTGCTGGCCGGACACATCCATGACTTTTATGCCTACGACGTCAAAGAGCGCTTCATCAACCGCTACGGCGAGCCCGCTGCCGCCGCGAGGAGGGCAGCATGAGTGACGCCATCGATCAACTGTTCCGCAACAACCGCGAGTGGGTCGACCGCGTCAACGCGGAAGACCCCGGCTTCTTCATGCGCCTGGCCAACCAGCAGGCGCCCGAGTACCTGTGGATCGGCTGCTCCGATTCGCGCGTGCCGGCCAACCAGATCCTCGGGCTGGCGCCCGGCGAGGTGTTCGTCCACCGCAACATCGCCAACGTGATCGTGCACAGCGACCTCAACGCGCTGTCGGTGATCCAGTTCGCGGTGGAGGTGCTCAAGGTGCGCCACATCACCGTGGTGGGCCACTACGGCTGCAGCGGCGTGAAGGTCGCGCTGATGCGCGAGCGCGTGGGCCTTGCCGACAACTGGCTGCGCCACGTGCGCGACGTGGCCGACAAGCACGGCGCCTACCTGGGCACCGTGACGCGCGAGGAAGACGCCCACACGCGGCTGTGCGAGCTCAACGTGATCGAGCAGGTCAACAACGTGTGCCAGACCACCGTGCTGCAGGATGCCTGGAGCCGCGGCCAGGAAGTGACCGTGCACGGCTGGGTCTACGGCGTGTCCGACGGCCTGCTGCGCGACCTCGGCATGGCCGCCAGCAGCAACGACGAGCTGCACCGGCAGCTCGAGGCGGCGTACCGCCAGTTCGGCGATCCGCCGCAGGCGTCGATCCGCTGACGCGCGCGGCGCGGCAGCGGCGCATTCACGGCAGGGCGGTTCGCGCCGCCCGCCATTGCAACCCACACATCAACGGAGACATACCATGCAAGATCCCGTCGTCATCGTATCCGCGGCCCGCACGCCGATGGCCGCCTTCCAGGGCGAGTTCGCCGCGCTGACCGCGCCGCAGCTCGGCGCCGCCGCCATTCGCGCCGCGGTGGAGCGCGCCGGCCTCAAGCCGGAGCAGGTCGAGGAAGTGGTGTTCGGCTGCGTGCTGCCGGCCGGCCTGGGCCAGGCGCCCGCGCGCCAGGCCGCGCTCGGCGCCGGCCTGCCGATGGGCACCGGCTGCACCACCGTCAACAAGATGTGCGGCTCCGGCATGCGCGCGGCCATGACCGTGCACGACGCGCTGCTGGCCGGCGCGTTCGAGGTCGCGGTGGCGGGCGGCATGGAAAGCATGACCAACGCGCCCTATCTCGTGCCCAAGGGCCGCGGCGGCTACCGCATCGGCCACGGCATGATCTTCGACCACATGATGCTCGACGGCCTCGAGGACGCCTATATCCGCGACGAAAAGGGCGGCGGCCGCTCGATGGGCACCTTCGGCGAGGACTGCGCGTCGAAGTACGGCTTCACGCGCGCCGCGCAGGACGAGTTCGCGATGGAAAGCGTGCGGCGCGCGCAGCAGGCCACCGAGCGCGGCGACTTCCGCTGGGAGATCGCCGCGGTGACGGTGCCCGGGCGCGGCGGCGACACCGTCATCGACACCGACGAAGGCCCGCGCCGCATCAAGCTCGACAAGATCCCCTCGCTCAGGCCCGCGTTCGCCAAGGACGGCACCATCACCGCCGCCTCGTCGTCGTCGATCAACGACGGCGCCGCCGCGCTGGTGATGATGCGCGAGTCCACCGCGAAGCGCCTCGGCCTGCAGCCGGTGGCCCGCCTGCTCGGCCACACCACGCACGCGCAGGAGCCGGGCTGGTTCACCACCGCGCCGGTGGAGGCCATCGGCAAGCTCTACCGCAAGCTCGGCTGGACCACCGACAGCGTCGACCTGTTCGAGATCAACGAAGCGTTCGCGGTGGTGCCGATGGCCGCCATGCACGATCTCAATATCCCGCACGCCAAGGTCAACATCCACGGCGGCGCCTGCGCGCTCGGCCACCCGATCGGCGCCTCGGGCGCGCGCATCATGGCCACGCTGATCGGCGCGCTGCGCAAGACCGGCGGCAAGCGCGGCGTGGCCAGCCTGTGCATCGGCGGCGGCGAGGCCACCGCCGTGGGGCTGGAAATCATCTGACCACCCGGGGCATCCGGCGCGCGCCGCCCGGCGGCGCGCGGCCGCGGCCCCGCAATCCATCGACCAGAAACAAGGAGTCCGTCTTGCCTACCGCTCTCATCCTCGGTGCCTCGCGCGGCATCGGCCTCGAATTCGTGCGCCAGTACCGCGCCGACGGCTGGCGCGTGCTGGCCGTGGCGCGCAGTGACGAAGGCATCGCCGCCATCGAGGCGCTCGGCGCCGAGGCGCTGCGCGCCGACCTGACCGACGCCGGGCAGGTCGCCGGGCTGGGCTGGAAGCTCGACGGCGAATCGTTCGACGTGGCGGTCTACAACGCCGGCGTGATCGGCCCGCGCACCGAAGGCGCGCAGCCGGTCTCGCGCCAGGACTTCGACGCCGTGATGCACGTCAACGTGCTCGGCCCGATGATGGCGCTGCCGCTGCTGCTGCCGATGGTGGAAACCGGCCGTGGCGGCCAGGGCGGCGTGCTGGCGGTGCTGGCCTCGCGCATGGGCAGCATCGGCGCGATGGACAGCAACCGCAGCTGGCTCTACCGCGTCAGCAAGGCCGCCGCCAACGCCGCGCTCAAGGCCGCCTCGCTCGACGCGCGCCACGCCACCTGCCTGGCCTTCCACCCGGGCTGGGTGCAGACCGACATGGGCGGCAAGGAAGCCGACATCACGCCGCAGCAGAGCGTGGCCGGCATGCGCCGCGTGATGGCCGGCGCCACGCGGCACGACAACGGCGGCTTCCGCAACTACGACGGCGCGGTGATTCCGTGGTGAGCCGGGCCGGCGCCGCGCGGCGCCGGCCGCGCGGAAAAACAGAACAGAGATAGAGACAGGGACGACATGCTGCTCACACCCGAACAGGAAATGATCCGCGACGCCGTGCGCCAGTTCGCGCAACGGGAGATCGCGCCGCACGCCGCCGCGTGGGACCGTGACAAGACCTTCCCCAAGGCCGTGCACCGCGGGCTGGCCGCGCTCGGCGCCTACGGCGTGGCGGTGCCGGAGCAGTACGGCGGCGCCGGGCTGGACTATCTCTCGCTGGCGCTGATCCTCGAGGAGATCGCCGCCGGCGACGGCGGCACCTCCACCGTCATCAGCGTCAACAACTGCCCCGTGTGCAGCATGCTGATGGCGTTCGCCAGCGAGGCGCAGAAGCAGCAGTGGCTGGTGCCGCTGGCGCGCGGCGAGATGCTCGGCGCGTTCTGCCTGACCGAGCCGCACGTCGGCTCGGACGCGGCCGCGCTGCGCACCAGCGCCGTGCGCGACGGCGACCACTACGTGCTCAACGGCGTCAAGCAGTTCATCACCAGCGGCCAGAACGCCGACGTGGCCATCGTGCTGGCCGTGACCGACAAGGCCGCCGGCAAGCGCGGCATCAGCGCCTTCCTGGTGCCGACCGCCACGCCCGGCTACGTGGTCGCGCGCATCGAGGACAAGCTCGGCCAGCATTCGTCCGACACCGCCCAGATCGTGTTCGAGGACTGCCGCGTGCCGGCCGCCAACCTGCTCGGCGACGAAGGCGCCGGCTACAAGATGGCGCTGTCGGGGCTGGAAGGCGGGCGCATCGGCATCGCCTCGCAGAGCATCGGCATGGCGCGCGCGGCCTTCGAGGCAGCGCTGGCCTACGCCAGGGAGCGCGAGAGCTTCGGCCAGCCGCTGTTCGCGCACCAGGCGGTGCAGTTCCGCCTGGCCGAGATGGCCACCAAGATCGAGGTGGCGCGCCAGATGGTGTGGCACGCGGCCGCGCTGCGGGACGCCGGGCGCCCGTGCCTGAAGGAGGCCGCGATGGCCAAGCTCTACGCCAGCGAGATGGCCGAGGCGGTCTGCTCGGCCGCCATCCAGGTATTCGGCGGCTACGGCTACGTCAGCGATTTCCCGGTCGAGCGCATCTACCGCGACGTGCGCGTCTGCCAGATCTACGAGGGCACCAGCGACATCCAGAAGATCCTGATCGCGCGCGCGTTATTCTGACGGCTGCCGCGCGCCAAGCCGGCGCGGCAGCACGGCACCGAACCCAGTGCAGCACCAACCCAACGCAGCATCGAACCCGGCCAGACCCCAGGAGTCCCCCACGCCATGACCGCCCCCATCGATTTCTACTTCGATTTTTCCTCGCCCTACGGCTACTTTGCCAGCACCCGCATCGACGAGCTGGCGCAGAAATACGGCCGCTTCGTGGCCTGGCACCCGATCCTGCTCGGGGTGGTGTTCAAGACCACCGGCAGCGCGCCGCTGCCGCACGTGCCGCTCAAGGGCGACTACTGCTGGCTCGATTTCGAGCGCACCGCGGCCTTCCACCACATCGAGTACAAGCGCCCCACGCATTTCCCGCTGCCCACCACGCAGGCCGCGCGCGCCATGCTGTGGCTGCAGAACCATCACGGCGCGGACATCGCCTCGGCCTTCGCCAAGTCGGTCTACCATGCGCTGTTCGTCGACGACGTCAACATCGCCGAGCCGGCCGAGCTGGTGAAGCTGGCCGAGCCGCTCGGCATCGACGCGCACGCGATGGACGCCGGCGCCAGCAGCTTCCAGATCAAGGACCAGCTCAAGGCGGAGATCGAGGTGGCGATGGCCAAGGGCGTGTTCGGCTCGCCCTTCGTCATCATCGACGGCGAGCCGTTCTGGGGCTTCGACCGCTTCGAGCAGATCGAGGCCCATCTCAAGAGCCGCCGCCAGACCGAACTGCGCGCGGTGGCCGGCGGCGGCACAACCAGCAACACAGACAGCAGCAAGGAAAAGAAACCCGCATGAATGCCAGTATCCGGCCGGTCCGCCATCCCCGTTTCGATTGCGTGATCTTCGACTGCGACGGGGTGCTCGTCGACAGCGAGCCCATCGTCAACCGCGTGCTCAACGAGATGCTCAACGAGCTCGGCATCCGCATCTCGCTGGAGGAATCCACCGAGTGGTTCCTCGGCCGCGCGGTGCGTGAGGAGCTCGCCAACATCGAGCGCAGGCGCGGCGCGCCGCTGCCGGAGAACTGGCTGTCGCACTGGTTCGCGCGCCGCAACGCGGTGCTGGAGGCCGAAGTGCAGGCCGTGCCGCACGTGCGCGAGGCGGTCGCCGCCATTGCCGCCACCGGCCTGCCGGTGTGCGTGGCCTCCGGCGCGGACCGCATCAAGGTCAAGCTGCAGCTGACCCGCACCGGGCTGGTGGCGCTGTTCCGGCAGGACGAGCGCGAGCACATCTTCTCGGCCACCGAGGTCGCGCGCAGCAAGCCCGCGCCCGACGTGTACCTGCTGGCCGCGCGCACCATGAACGTGGCGCCGGCGCGCTGCGCGGTGATCGAGGACAGCCCGGCCGGCATCACCGCCGGCGTGGCGGCCGGCATGACGGTGTTCGGCTATGCCGCGCGCAACGCTGCCGCCACGCTGCTGGCGGCCGGCGCGGGCAGCACCTTCGCCGACATGCGCGAGCTGCCGGAGCGGATCGGATGAAAGATGCGCGCAAGCCTGGCGCGGGCGCCGCGGCCTGCCCGTGCGGCGGTGGCGAGTACGCCGCCTGCTGCGGGCGCTTCCACCGCGGCGAGGCGCTGCCGGCCAATGCCGAGCAACTGATGCGCTCGCGTTATTGCGCCTACGTGATGGGCGACGTGGCGTGGCTGCGCCAGACCTGGCATCCGTCGACCTGCCCGCCCGACCTCGCGCCCGATACCGCCACGCGCTGGCTCGGGCTGGCGATCAAGGCGCACGCGCAGCAGGACGAGACCCACGCGCAGGTGGAGTTCGTCGCGCGCTACAAGGTCGGCGGGCGCGCGTGGCGGCTGCACGAGCGCAGCCGCTTCGTGCGCGAGCCGCGCGCCGCCGGCGAGGCGCCGCGCTGGCTTTATGTGGATGGCGACATGCTGGGGGAGGCGCCATGACGCCGGGGGGCGCGGCGGCGCGCCTTTTCCGGGAGCCGGGGCCGCCGTCCGGCCCGCCATCCTGAGCGCGCCGCGGCGCATCGGCCACATCCGCTGCGCGGATCGGCGCATGCTGGCGGCACGATGCCGGACGCTTGCCGGCTTCTTCGCGGTTTGTCGCTCAACATGCCGCTAACGTGTAAAACCGGGCCTGTTTGCCAAGGGGCAGGGGAGCTCCCTACCATGACTCTCCCCAACGCGCACGCGAGTGCCGCCGCGCCGGCGCCCGCCGGCCCGGCCGGCACGGTGCGCGGTCAACAAAGGAGGGTTTCCTTGGACAACCAGTCCCAATCCCCGCGCGCGGCGCTAGCCGCGCCGTCGCTCGGCGAACGCAGCCTGCGCGCGGTGTGGCATCCCTGCACGCCGCTGCGGTCCGACGCCGGCGAGCTGCCGCTGGCCATCGCCCGCGGCGAGGGGCCGTGGCTCCACGGCGAGGACGGCCAGCGCTATTTCGACGCCACCAGCTCGTGGTGGGTCAACCTGTTCGGCCACGCCAACGCCGACATCAACGCCGCGCTGCGCGCGCAGCTCGACACGCTCGAGCACGTCATGCTGGCCGGCTGCACGCACGCGCCGGCGGTGGAGCTGGCCGAGCGCCTGTCGGCGCTGACCGGCGGCGCGCTGGGCCACGTGTTCTATGCCAGCGACGGCGCCTCGGCGGTCGAGATCGCGCTCAAGATGAGCTTCCACTACTGGCGCAACACCGGGCTGCCGGGCAAGCGCGAGTTCGTCTGCCTGCGCCACGGCTACCACGGCGAGACCGTGGGCGCGCTGGCGGTGACCGACGTGGCGATCTTCCGCGACGCCTACGACCCGATGCTGATGCAGTCGCACGTGGTGATGTCGCCCGACGCGCGCCAGGCCGCGCCCGGCGAGAGCGCGGCACAGGTGGCGCAGCGCGCGCTCGCCGAGCTGGAGGCGCTGCTGCAGGCGCGCGGCGGCCAGATCGCGGCGCTGATCGTCGAGCCGCTGGTGCAGTGCGCGGCCGGCATGGCGATGCACGACCCGCTCTACCTGGCCGGCGTGCGCGCGCTGTGCGACCGCTACCGCGTGCACCTGATCGCCGACGAGATCGCGGTCGGCTGCGGGCGCACCGGCACCTTCTTCGCCTGGGAGCAGTCGCGCGGCGAGCCCGCCACGGATGGCCCGCTGCCGGCGCACCTGTGGCCCGATTTCCTGTGCCTGTCCAAGGGCATCAGCGGCGGCTACCTGCCGCTCTCGCTGGTGATGTCGCGCAGCGCGCTGCAGCACGCCTTCGTCACCGCGGCGCACGACCCCGACCGCGCCCGCAGCTTCCTGCATTCGCATTCCTACACCGGCAACCCGCTCGCCTGCCGCGCCGCGCTCGCCACGCTCGACCTGTTCGCGCGGGACGGCGTGGTGGCGCGCAACCGCGAGCGCGCGCAGTGGCTGGCGCGCGCCATGTCCGCGCTGGCCGCCGACGCGCGGCTGGAGCACGTGCGCCAGCGCGGCCTGATCTGGGCCGCCGACGTGCGCGAAGCCTGCGTGCCGGGCGGCGCCGGCGACTTCGCCGCGCGCTTCCACCACGCCGCGCGCGCGCACGGCGTGCTGATCCGCCCGATCGGCCGCACGCTCTACGTCATGCCGCCCTACGTGTTCGACGCGGACATGGCGCAATGGCTGGCGGACCGGCTGCACGCCACGCTCGACACGGTACTGTCCGGACCGGCCGCCGCGCTGGCCGATGCGCCAGCCGCCGCGCCGGCGCAACCCACGGAGACGCACGATGTTGCTTGAACACCTGAAGCTGGCCGCCGCCGAGCGCGACGAGCAGGCCCTCACGCGCCGCCGCCGCACTGCCCACACCGCGTGCGCGCCGCACCAGGAAGTCAGCGACGCCGGCGGCGAGCGCCACGCGCTGCTGACCTTCTGCAGCAACGACTACCTGGGACTGGCCAACCACCCGGCGCTGGTCGAGGCGATGGCCGAGGGCGCGCGCCGCTACGGCGCGGGCAGCGGCGCGTCGCACCTGGTGAGCGGCCACTCGCAGGCGCACCACCTGCTCGAGAGCGAGCTGGGCGAATGGTTCGCGCCCCACATCCCGCATGCGCGCGCGCTGTACTTCTGCACTGGCTACATGGCCAACATGGGCGTGCTGAGCGCGCTCGGCGGCGCCGACGCCACGCTGTTCTGCGAGGAACTGAACCACGCTTCGCTGATCGACGGCGCGCGCCTGGCCCGCGCCAAGGTGACGCGCTACCCGCACCGCGACGTGGCCGCGCTGGAGCAGCTGCTGGCCGGCGCGGCCACCCCGCTCAAGCTGATCGTCACCGACAGCATCTTCAGCATGGACGGCGACCTCGCGCCGCTGGACGAACTGCTGGCGCTGGCCGAGCGCCACGACGCCTGGATCATCGTCGACGACGCGCACGGCTTCGGCGTGCTGGGCGAGTCCGGCCGCGGCGTGCTCGAGCACCTCGCGCTGACCTCGCCGCGCCTGATCTACGTCGGCACGCTGGGCAAGGCCGCCGGCGTGGCGGGCGCCTTCGTGGCCGCGCACGAAACCATCATCGAGCACCTGATCAACACCGCGCGCCAGTACATCTACACCACCGCCGCGCCGCCCGCGGTGGCGCACGCGGTGTCGGCCAGCCTGGCGCTGATCGCCGGCGAGGAAGGGCGGCAGCGCCGCGCCCATCTGGCCGCGCTGATCCGCACGTTGCGCGGCGGCCTGGCCGGCCTGACGCGCGCCGCCGGCTGGCGCCTGGGCGAGAGCGCCAGCGCCATCCAGCCGGTGATCGTGGGCGACAACGTGGCCGCGCTGGCGCTGTCCGCGGCGCTCGAGGCCGACGGCATCCGCGTCGGCGCGATCCGCCCGCCCACCGTGCCGGCCGGCACCGCGCGGCTGCGCATCACGCTCTCGGCCGCGCATGCGCAGGCCGACGTGGAGCGCCTGCTGGCCAGCCTCGGCAGCGTGGTGCCGCACAGGGAGATCGCATGAGCGGCAGCATGAGCGCGGCCCCGTTCGCGTGCTTCGTCACCGGCACCGACACCGGCGTGGGCAAGACCCACGCCAGCGCCACCCTGCTGCACGCGCTGCGCGCCGCCGGCCGCCATGCCGTGGGCATGAAGCCCGTGGCCAGCGGCAGCGAATGGCGCGGCGACCACTGGCACAACGACGACGTCGCGCAGCTGCGCGCGGCCAGCGCGGTGGACGTGCCGCGGGCGCTGACCTGCCCGTTCCTGCTGCGCACGCCGGCCTCGCCGCACCTGGCCGCCGCCGCCGAAGGCGCGCGCATCACGCGCGAGCCGATCCGCGCCGCCTTCGCCGCCCTGCAGGCGCGCGCCGATGCGGTGGTGGTCGAAGGCGTGGGCGGCTTCCGCGTGCCGCTCGACGGCGCGCCGGCCGCGGACGGCGGCTGGGACACGGCCGACCTCGCCGTGATGCTCGGCCTGCCGGTGGTGCTGGTGGCGGGCATCCGCCTGGGCGGCATCAACCACGCGCTGCTGACCGCCGAGGCGGTGCGCGCGCGCGGCCTGCATCTGGCCGGCTGGATCGCCAACCGCATCGACCCGGACATGGACCTCGCCGACGAAAACATCGACACGCTGCGCCGCACGCTGGACGCGCCCCTGCTCGGCACGCTGCCGTGGCAGGTGCCGCCGGCCGAAGCCGCCGGCCGGCTGGCGCTCGCGCCGCTGCTCGGCTGAGCGCGGCGCGCGGAACCTATCCCCCAAGACAAGACAAGACAGAACACGGAAACGACCATGACCAACCACACCCTCGCCGGCGACGCCATCGCCACCATCTCCGCCGACAGCCTGCGCCAGACCGCCCGCCGCTTCGCCGAACCCGCGCCCGCCAAGCCCGGCGACTGGTCCGTGGCCGACGTCGCCGCGCTCTACGCGCTGCCGTTCAACGACCTGATGTTCCGCGCCCAGCAGGTGCACCGCGAGAATTTCGACCCCAACGCCGTGCAGCTCTCCACGCTGCTGTCGATCAAGACCGGCGGCTGCGAGGAGGATTGCGGCTACTGCCCGCAGAGCGCGCACCACGACGCCGACGTCAAGGCCGAGAAGCTGATGGCGCTGGACGAAGTGCTCGAAGCCGCGCGCGCCGCCAAGGCCAGCGGCGCCGGCCGCTTCTGCATGGGCGCGGCCTGGCGCAGCCCCAAGGAGCGCCACCTCGAGCCGGTCATCGAGATGGTCAAGGAAGTCAAGGCGATGGGCCTGGAGACCTGCGTCACGCTCGGCATGCTCGAAGCCGAACAGGCGCGCCGCCTGAAGGAAGCGGGCCTGGACTACTACAACCACAACCTCGACACCTCGCCCGAGTTCTACGGCGAGATCATCACCACCCGTACCTACCAGGACCGCCTCGACACCATCGGCCACGTGCGCGACGCCGGCATCCACGTCTGCTGCGGCGGCATCGTCGGCATGGGCGAATCGCGCGACGCGCGCGCCGGGCTGATCGCCCAGCTCGCCAACATGGACCCGTATCCCGAGTCGGTGCCCATCAACAACCTGGTGGCCGTGGAAGGCACGCCGCTGGCCCACGCCGAGCCGATCGACCCGTTCGAGTTCGTGCGCACCATCGCGGTGGCGCGCATCACCATGCCGCGGGCGATGGTGCGGCTGTCGGCCGGGCGCGAGGCGATGGATGATGCGCTGCAGGCGCTGTGTTTCATGGCGGGGGCCAATTCCATTTTTTATGGGGATCGGCTGTTGACGACGGCCAATCCGCAGGCGGATCGGGATCGGGCTTTGCTGGGGAGGTTGGATATTCGGACTGAGGGGTATGGTGGGTAAGGGGGATTTTTTTGTTCGGGGTGGTGGGGGTATTGGCTGATTTGGCTGACTTCGAAGTTGGCTTTGGCTTCAATGGTTTGACGTCGGTGGCTGAACGTCAAAGTCAACATTCTGAATGTCAACTTCTGAACGTCAACGGCTGAACGTCAAAGTCAAAGTCAAAGTCAAAGGCTTTCGCTCCCCCGGAGCGACCTACTTTCTTTTCCCCGAAAAGAAAGTAGGCAAAGAAAGCGGGCTGCCTGGCCGGCAGGGGCAGAGCCGAACAGTGTTGCTGGTTGTTGGTGGTTTCGTGGTGGGGATGGTGGTTCTGCTGGGGTTCTGCCGGTACCGGTTTTGGTGGCCACGTTCTCTCGGGTGGTGTTCGATTCGTGGTGGCGCTGCATGATGGCGGAGGCCTAGGCCCTTCGGGCTGCTGCCGCGACCGGGGCGGATGCCCACGGTATAGGGACGGTGCTGGTTTCGTGGTGGGCGCGGTGGCCCCTGTTCGAGCGCGGTGCCGAACAGTTGAAAAGCAATCCCGGTTCCAGCAACCCAGCACACCCGCGCTGGGTCCACCACGCCCACCACGAAACCAGTGCCGGTGCTACGCCGTGACCGCCCAAACCGGTAACGGCAGATGCCCGAACCAGCAGTGCGCCCGCCATCATAGGTCTGACCCCGCAACCCATACCGCCAGCCAGATCGTGGCCAGCCGAACCGGTAACGGCAGGATCCCAGCAGAACCGCAGGCCCCACCACGAAACCACCCACAAGAGAAATCCCAACGTTTCTGCCCCTGCCGGCCAGGCAGTCCGCTTTCTTGGCCTACTTTCTTTTCGGACAAAAGAAAGTAGGTCGCTCCGGAGGAGCGAAAGCCTTTGACTTTGAAGTTGACTTTGATTTTGACGTTCAGCCGTTGACTTTGACGTTCAGCCGTTGACTTTGACGTTCAGCCATTGACGTTCAACAGTCCCCGTTCAACAGTCACCCTTGACCCTCAACAGTCAACCAAGAAACCAAACGAACCCCCCCTCGCCGCCGCCAGGCCCCCAGAAGCCCCCCACTCCCACCCCATCTCTGCGAAAATAGACCAAATCACGATAAGACCCCCCTGTGGAGAAGAAATGAAGCTGCAGTTGTACGTGCCCGACGGCCGCTACCAACCCTGGATCGACGGCTTCTCCGAAGCCCTGCCGGAGGCACAATGCCTGACCTGGGAAGACAGCAAATCCGAACGCGCCGACTACGCCGTGGTGTGGCGCCCGCCGCTGGAGATGCTGCGCGGGCGCACCGACCTCAAGGCCGTGTTCAACCTCGGCGCCGGCGTGGATGGCATCCTGCGCCTGCGTGACGACGATCCGCGCGCGCTGCCGGACGGCGTGCCCATCGTGCGCCTGGACGATGCCGGCATGGCCGCGCAGATGATCGAGTACGTGACGCACGCGGTACTGCGCTATTTCCGCCGCCTGGACGAATACGCGCTGGCGCAGCAGGCCGGCAACTGGCGCTTTCTCAAGCCGCATCGCCGCGCGGGTTTCAGCGTGGGCGTGATGGGCGTGGGCACGCTCGGCGCGCAGATCGCGCGGGCGCTGGCGGGTTTCGGGTTTCCGGTGCGCGGCTGGAGCCGCACGCCGCGCGAGATCGAGGGTGTGCAGGGGTTTGCCGGCGAGGCCGGACAGGCCGCGTTCCTCGACGGGCTGCACGTGCTGGTCAACGTGCTGCCGCTGACGCCGCAGACCGAGAACATGCTCGACGCGGCCCTGTTCGGCAAGCTGGCCAAGGGCGCTTATCTGGTCAACGTGGCGCGCGGGCAGCATCTGGTCGAGGAAGACCTGCTGGCCGCGGTGCAGTCCGGCCAGATTGCCGGCGCCACGCTGGACGTGTTCCGCACCGAGCCGCTGCCGGCCGAGCATCCGTTCTGGGGCGAGCCGCGCATCACCATCACGCCGCACATCGCCGCGCTGACGCTGCGCGAGGACAGCATCGCCCAGATCGCCGGCAAGATCCGCGCGCTCGGGGCGGGCCAGCCGATTGCCGGCGTGGTCGACCTGCAGCGCGGTTACTGAACGCAGACACAGCAAGCAGACACAGCCGCCGCGGCGTGCGCGCCGCGGCGGCAGGACACGGAGGAGACGCCATGACACTGCCCAACTATGTGAAGATCGTCGAGGTCGGCCCGCGCGACGGGCTGCAGAACGAAAAGGCGCTGGTGCCGACCGAGGTCAAGGTCGAGCTGGTCAACCGCCTGAGCGACGCCGGTTTCGTCAACATCGAGTCGGCCTCGTTCGTCTCGCCCAAGTGGGTGCCGCAGATGGCCGACGGCGCCGAGGTGATGGCGCGCATCCAGCGCCGCCCGGGCACGCTGTACTCGGTGCTCACGCCCAACATGAAGGGCTTCGAGGGCGCGGTGGCCGCCGGCGCCGACGAGGTGGTGATCTTCGGCGCGGCCAGCGAGGCGTTCTCGCAGAAGAACATCAACTGCTCGATCGCCGAGTCCATCGCGCGCTTCGAGCCGGTGGCCGCGGCGGCCAAGGAAAAGGGCCTGCGCCTGCGCGCGAGCCTCTCGTGCGCGCTGGGCTGCCCCTACCAGGGCGAGGTGCCGGTGCGCGCCGTGGTGGACGTGGTGCGCCGCATGCGCGACCTCGGCTGCGACGAGATCGACATTGCGGACACCATCGGCGTGGGCACGCCCGTGCGCGTGCAGGAAGTGATGCGCGCGGCCGCGGCGGAATTCCCGATGGACCGCCTCTCCGGCCATTTCCACGATACCTACGGCCAGGCGCTGTCCAACATCCTGGCCAGCCTGGAAGTGGGCATCTCGATCTTCCACGCCTCCGTCGCGGGCCTGGGCGGCTGCCCGTATGCCAAGGGCGCGACCGGCAACGTCGCCACCGAGGACGTGCTGTACATGCTGCACGGCATGGGCCTGCACACCGGCGTGGACCTGGATCAGGTGGTGCGCGCCGGCGACTTCATCTCGCAGGCCATCGGCCGCGCCAACAGCTCGCGCGTGGGCCGCGCGCTGCTGACCAAGTGGGCGAGCGCCGCCGAGGCGGCGCCGGCCTGCGTGTGAACCCGCACCGGAAAGAAGACATGAACGACCGTTCCGTGAACGACGACGAGGCCGCGGCGCCCCTGCCCGAGGCCGCGCAGCGCGTGGCCGGGCTGCTGGCCGGCCTGGGCCATGCCAAGCCGGTGGTGATGCTGCCGGCGACCGGCAAGACCTCGGCCGAGGCCGCGGCGGGCCTGGGCTGCTCGGTGGCCGAGATCGCCAAGTCCATCATCTTCCGCCGCGTGGCGGACGACGCGCCGGTGCTGGTGATCGCCAGCGGCAGCAACCGCGTCGACGAAGCCAAGGTGGCGGCGGTGGTCGGGCCGCTCGGCAAGGCCGACGCGAAATTCGTGCGCGAGAAGACCGGCTACGCCATCGGCGGGGTCTGCCCGATCGGCCATGCGGTGGCGCCGGTGATGCTGCTCGACAGCGACCTGTTCCGCTACGACAGCCTGTGGGCCGCCGCCGGCCATCCGCACGCGGTGTTCAACCTCACCCCGCACGAGCTGCAGCGCATGACCGGCGCCCCGGTGGCCGACGTGGCGCAGCGGGCCGGGGACTGAGGCCGTGTCGCGGCTGTCCCGCCTGGCCGCGGACCTGACGCGCGGCGCGCAGGCCGCGCAGCATGCGCTGCCGGTGCCGTCGCCATGCCGCAACGTGTGCCGCATGGACGCGGCCAGCGGCTATTGCGAGGGCTGCCTGCGCACCATCGACGAAATCGCCGCGTGGTCCGGCAGCGACGACGCCGCGCGGCGCGCCATCTGGGCGCGGCTGCCGGCGCGCGCCGCGCAGCTGGCCGCGCAGGCCGCGCGGCCCGGCACGGAGTGAGGCTGCCATGACCGCCGCCGATTCTGCCACCGATCCCGCCATCGATTTCGCCATCGATCCCGCTGTCGATCCCGCCGCCGTCGACTGGTACTTCGACCCGATCTCGCCGTTCTCCTACCTCGCCTTCGAGCGGCTGCCGCAGGTCCTGCCGGCCGCCACGCGCGTGCGCTACGTGCCGGTGCTGTTCGCCGGCCTGCTGCGGCACTGGGGCAACGTCGGCCCGGCGGAGATCCCGCCCAAGCGCCGCTTCACCTTCGAGCACGTCGCCTGGATCGCGCACCGCGACGAGGTGCCGCTGGCCATGCCGGCGGCGCACCCGTTCAATCCGCTGCCGCTGTTGCGGCTGGCCGTGGCGCTGGAACTGGAGGGTCGGCTCTCGCGCGAGACGCTGGCGCCGCTGCTGCATTTCGTCTGGCGGCACGGCCACGTGCCGCAGCGGCAGGCCGAATTCGCGGCGCTGTGCGGCGCGCTGGGCGTACCCGCCGCTGCGCTGGCGCGGGAGGCGGTGAAGGCGCGCCTGCGCGAGCACGGCGACGAGGCCGTGGCGCGCGGCGTGTTCGGCGTGCCGACCGCGGTGCTGCCGGGCGACCCCGCTGGCCAGCTGTTCTGGGGCCTCGACGCGCTCGACATGCTGGCCGCGCGCCTGCGGCGGGACCCGTTCTTCGCCTCCGACGCCTTCCGCGCGGCCGGGGAGTTGCCGCCCGGCGAAGGCCGCGCGGATGCGCCGAAGCCGGCCGGTCCCTAGCCGGCGCGGGCCAGAATCAGAAAACCGGAAAACCAGAAAAACACAGAGACAAACGCCGATGCCCGATGCCTTCACCCCGCCGGTCCTGCCCTCCACCATGCGCGTGTTCGAGCGCGGCTGGCTGTCGGCCAACAACATCCTGTTCGTCGACGGCGACGACACCGCGCTGGTCGATTCCGGTTATGTCACGCACGCGCCGCAGACGCTGGCGCTGGCCGAGGCCGGCCTGGGCGGAAAACCGCTGCGGCGGCTGGTGAACACGCACCTGCATTCCGACCATTGCGGCGGCAACGCCATCCTGCAGCGGCGCTGGCAGCCGCGCACGCTGATCCCGGCGGCCGAGGCCGCGGCCGTGCGGAGCTGGGACGACGACCTGCTCAGCTACCGCGCCACCGGCCAGCAGTGCGACCGCTTCGCCTTCGACGGCGTGGTGCAGGACGGCGACGCGCTGCACCTGGGCGGCATCGACTGGCAGGTGGTGGCCGCGCCCGGGCACGACCCGCACGCGGTGATGCTGTTCGCGCCGCACGAGCGCATCCTGATCTCGGGCGACGCGCTGTGGGAGAACGGCTTCGGCGTGATCTTCCCCGAACTCGACGGCGAAAGCGGCTTCGCCGAGCAGGCCGCGGTGCTGGCGCGCATCGCCACGCTCGGCGCGCGCGTGGTGATTCCCGGCCACGGCCGGCCCTTCACCGACGTCGACGCGGCGCTCGAGGTGGCCGGCGGCCGGCTGGCCTACCTGAGCGCCGACCCCGCGCGCAACGCCGCGCACGCGGTCAAGGTGCTGCTCAAGTTCAAGCTGCTCGAGCAGCAGCGCATGTCCCACGCGGCGCTGCTGGCGTGGGTCGGGCAGACCCCGCTGATGCGGCGCATCCACGCGCGCTTCCTGGCCGGCGAGGATTTCGGCGTCATGCTCGCGCGCATGCTGGCGTCGCTGGCGAAGGCCGGCGCGGTGGCGGTGGAAGGCGACGAAGTCCATAACCGGGATTAAGGACGGACAACCGGGGGCGGACGACGGAGCGTGGGCGGCCAGCGGCGGTTCCCCTCGTTTTCCGTTTGATCGCGCCCGCCGGACGCCGTAGCATGTAGGCACGTTGCGCCCCCCGAACCGTCCGCGAGGAAGCCACCGATGCCTGTCTTTCCCGTCGCATTGCTCCAGCCCCTGGTTGCCCATCTCACCCCCTCGTCCATCCGCGCGCACGGCGCCGACCTGCTGGTCGAGCTCGCGCCGTTCCCGCTCGGCGGCGCGCAGGTGCGCACGGCGCTCCGCCTTGACGGCGTGAGCCTGCCCAGCCTCAGCCTGGCGCGGCTCGCCGGCCGGCGCCTGCGCTTCCCGCTCAACCCGGAGCCGGGTTATATCGACGGCTCGCTCTATCTCGACGGCCGGCACCACGCCGTGGACGTCGGCGCGCTGCGCTTCGGCGAGCTCGACCCGCAGGGCCTCGACGTGGAGATCGAAGGCCGCATCCATTTCGACGACGGCGCCGGTTTCGACGACACCGCGCTGCATCTGGCCGCGCGCATCGCCGCGCCGCTGTCCGAGTGCGAGCTCGACGCCGCCATCGACCGCGCCGCGGCCGAGGCGGGCGCCGCCGGCGCGCGGCAGGCCGGCAAGGCAATGGCCATCCTCAGCCGCGACCCGCGCCTGCGCCATGCCGACATGGCCCTGCTGCACGCGCGCGTGCAGGCCCGCCTGCTGATCGCCGGGGCGATGGCGCGCGGCGGCAGGGCGCTGCGCTGAGTGCGGCGAAGCACGAGGCGCGGCAAGCGCAGGCGAAGCGGAACCCGCCGCGAGAAACCGAGGACCAGAACACTTTGAGGACACGAGGCCCCATCATGCAAGCGCTCCACGGCCAGGGTTTCCTGCTGCGCCCGTTCCGCTACGCGGACGTGCCGCAGTTCGTCGCGGCCGTGCACGAATCGCTCGACACCGTGGGCAAGTGGATGCCCTGGTGTCACGCCGGCTACAACGTGCGCGACGCCGAAAGCTGGTTCGACATGTGCGCGGAAAGCATGAGCAGCGGCGAAGCCTACGACATCGGCGTGTTCGCGCCGGACGGCCGCGAGCTGTACGGCGGCGTCTCCATCAACCAGATCAACCGCGACTACAACTTCGGCAACCTCGGCTACTGGATCCGGCAAAGCCGCCAGCGCCAGGGCATCGGCGCGCGCGCGGCCGACATGATGGCGTGTTATGGATTTCACTGGCTGGGGTTGACGCGGCTCGAGGTCGTGGCCGCGGAGAACAACGCGGTCAGCCGCGCGGTGGCGGAGAAGATCGGCGCGCGTTTCGAGTGCATCGCGCGGAACCGGCTGGTGTTGCATGGGGTGCCGTGTGCGGCGGCTATGTATTCGTTGGTGCCGCCTTGGTATGAGGGGGAGTAGGTTTTGGTTGAAGGTTTTTGATTCGAATTCAGCTTTAAAAGCTTTAAAGGATTGAGGTCAACGTCAACGGCTGAACGTCAAAGTCAAAGGCTTTCGCTCCCCCGGAGCGACCTACTTTCTTTTCCCCGAAAAGAAAGTAGGCAAAGAAAGCGGGCTGCCTGGCCGGCAGGGGCAGAGCCGAACAGGGTTTCTTGGATTGGTGGTTTCGTGGTGGGGGTGGTGGTTCTGCTGGCCTGCTGCCGTTACCGGTTCGGCTGGCCACGATCTGGCTGGCGGTATGGGTTTCGGGGTCAGACCTATGATGGCGGGCGCACTGCTGGTTCGGGCATCTGCCGTTACCGGTTTTGGCCACCGCTACATAGCACCCTTATGGTTTCGTGGTGGGCGTGGTGGACCTGGTGCGAGTGTGTTGGGTTTCGGTCAGCGTTGAGGTTCTCGTGCCGGGCGCATTTCAATCCGGGGCCACCGTGCCCACCACGAAACCAGTGCCGCTCCCATGACGTGCCCATTCGCTTCGGTCGCGGCAGCAGCCCGAAGGGCCTGGACCTCCGCCATCATGCAGCGCCACCACGAATCCAATTTCGTTTGCGACGCCGCAGGCAAGCAAACCGGTAGCGTCAGCAGCCTCATCGAAGCCAACGCCCGCACCACGAATCCAGCACCAGCGATAAAGTCTGAGCGCCCAGCCCCCCTGCAAGGGGTCTGCTTTCTTTGGTTACTTTCTTTTCAGACAAAAGAAAGTGACTGGCAGCCCCGCGCAGCGGGGATGTCATACAGCTTTTGGGTTCAAGCGCCAACAACCGCCCGAGCCTCAAGGCCCACAAAAGCCAGAACAAGAAACCTAAAAAATACCAAAAAACTACTTGGAAATCGCAAACGCATGAGTCCTCTCATCCTGCCGAGGCACCACGTTATATCCCTTCCTCGCCGCCCAAACATTAATCTGAAAATAAAGTGGAATCACCCCATAATCCTTGATCCCGATCTCGGTCGCATCCTGCAACAGCTTCTCGCGCGCGCGATCGTCAATCGTGGTCAGCGCCGCGCTCAGCTTGGCATCGAGCGCCGCATTGCTGTAGCGCCCGCGATTGGACGCCCCCCATCCCTTGGCCGGATCATAGGTCGCCAGCAATGACTTGAGCGAGGACCCGGCCTCGCCGGTGTCTGCCCCCCATCCGGCCAGCATGAACGAGAAGTCGAGCTTGTTGGCGCGCGTGAAGAAGGTGGCCGACGGCATGGCTTCCACGCGGGTCTGGATGCCGATGCGCGAGAGCATCGAGGCGATGGCCTGGGCGACCTGTTCGTCGTTGACGTAGCGGTTGTTGGGCGCGTGCAGCGTGAGCTGGAAGCCGTCCGGGTAGCCGGCGTCGGCCAGCAGCTTCCTGGCCGCGGCGGCGTCGAAGGTGTCGGGCTTGAGCGACGGCGCGTAGCCGAACAGCGTGGAGTTGACCAGCTGGCCGGTGGGCTCGGCGGCGCCTTCCATCACGCGGTCGACGATGGCCTGGCGCGAGATCGCGTGCGAGATGGCGGCGCGCACGCGCGGATCCTTGAGCGGGTTCTTCGCCAGCGGCTTGCCGGCCTTGTCGGCGGCGAACGGGGTGACGTCGCGGTTGCTGTCGAGGTGCAGGTACATCAGGCGGAAGGTGGGCACCTTGAACACGCTCACGCCCGGGTCGGCGGACAGCTTGCGGATGTCGGAGGTGGGCACGTTCTCGATGACCTGCACGTCGCCGGCCAGCAGCGCGGCCACGCGCGGCGCGTCGTTGGTGAGGATGCGCAGCGAGACGGTGTCCCACTCGGGCCTGGGGCCCCAGTAGCTGTCGTTGCGCACGAGCTCGACGCGGTCGCCCTTGCGGAAGCTGGCGAACTTGTAGGGGCCGGTGCCGACCATCGCGCGGCCGCTGTTGAAGTCGTCGCTGCTGGCATTCTCGGCGACCTTCTTCGACACCATGTAGATGGTGGACAGGTCGTTGGGCACCAGCGGGTACGGGCCGTTGGTGGTGATGCGCACGGTCAGCTTGTCGACCGCGACGATGTCCTTGAAGCCCTTGGTGTAGATGGTGTACGGCGACGGGCTGTTCTTGACGGTGGCGGGGCGGTTGAGCGAGTAGACCACGTCGGCCGAGGTGAACTCGCTGCCGTCGTGGAACTTCACGCCGGGGCGCAGCCTGATTTCCCAGGTGGTGTCGTCGAGCGGCTTCCACGACAGCGCCAGCGCGGGCTTGAAGCGCATCTTCTCGTCCTTGGCGATGAGCGCCTCGAACATGTGCTCGGCGACGTTCGCGTTGGGCGTGACGTTGTGATAGTGCGGGTCGAGCGAGGTGATGTCGCCGGACAGCCCGATGGTGAGGCCGGCGGCCACGGCGGCCGGGGAGGACATGGCGCAGGCCAGGCTCGTGGCGAGGGCTGCACAGGCAAGGGCGCGGCGAATGAGGGTCATCGGGTGGTCCGTGGTTGTCCTGCGATGCAGGCATTGTCAGGACTCGCCCATGCCCGGTCAAGGCGGGCCGACCCGCGGCGCGCGATGCACCGCGCCGAGGCGGGATGCACGGCGGGCGGGCGCGATGCTGGCGCCCGCCGCCGCGCTTTCACCACGGCAAGGCATGGGCGGCGGCGTTCAGAACGTGGTGCGCAGGCCGATCTTGACGTTGCGCCCGGCCAGCGGCGCGATGTCGCGCAGGATCGAGGTCGAGCTGCGGGCGTCCTGGTTGGTCAGGTTGTCGCCGCGCAGGTAGACCAGCGTCTGCGTGCCGGCCAGCTTGAACTTGTAGGTGATGGACAGGCCGAGCAGGGTGTAGCCGTCGGTGGGCGTGTCGTTGGCCGGCACGCGCGACTGGCGCGCGGCGTAGGTCACGTCGGCGCGCGCGCCCCACGGCCCGGCGCCGTACACCACGGCGCCGCCGAGGCGCAGCGGCGACAGGCGCGGCAGCGGCTCGCCGGTGGTGCGGTTCTGGCCGTGCACGTAGTCGGCGCGCGCTTCCAGGTCGAGCGTGTCGCTGCCGGTCAGCAGCTTCTGCGCCACGCGCGCGCGGCCCTCGGCCTCGAAGCCGTACAGCGTGGCGGCCACGCCCTGGTACTGGAACTCGGGCAGCGCGCCGGCGGCGCCGGGCGCCACCACGTTGCCTTCTGCGTCGCGCGCGTTGCCGGTGGCCGACAGCGCCAGGTAGTTCGAGAAGCGGCTGTAGTAGCCCGACAGGCTGGCGCTGTGCGGGCCGGACTTGAAGCGCACGCCGAGATCGAGCGAGGTGGCGCGTTCCTTGGACGCATCCGGGTTGCCCTGTTCCCACGCGCCGGTGGCCACGTGGGGGCCGTTGGCGTAGAGCTCGTAGAAGGTCGGCGCGCGCTCGGTGTAGGCCAGGTTGGAGGTCAGCGACAGGGCCGGCGCGAGCTTGTAGAGCAGTCCGGCCGAGGCGCTGCCGGCATTGAAGCTGCGGCTGGCGTCCGAGAAGCGCTCGTTGCCGTCGGCGCGCGCCTTCAGGCTGGTGTGGTCCATGCGCGCGCCGAGGTTGAGCTTGAGGTCGCCGCCGGCGGTCAGCGGCATTTCCTCGAAGATGAACAGCGCGGCGTTGTCGGTGTCGGTGCTCGGCACGAAGGCTTCCTCGCCCAGCGCCGAGAAGCGCGTCGAGCCGAACTGGGTGCCGATCACGCCGGTCATGTTGCCGATGCGCGCGTGCTTCGCCTCGAAGCGCGCGTCCCAGCCGTGGTTCTTGAAGACGGTGCCGGTCTGGCCGGACTCGATTTCCTTGTGCTCGTAGTCGGTGTAGCTGAACTTGCCCTTGACCGATTCGATGAAGCCGCCGGTGCGCCCGGCCAGGCTGCGCGCCTCGCCTTCGAGCGCGAAGCGCTGCTGGCGCATCTGCAGGCGCACGTCGTCCTCGGCCGGGGTGCCGTATTCGTTGTGGTACTCGCTGTAGTTGGCGCCGACGAAGCCGTCGGCCCAGGTGTAGGCGCCGCCCAGCGAGCCGCCCTGCTGCTGCGCGCTGCTGTTGGGCAGGCGGCCGTAGGCCTCGGATTCGCCTTCGGGCAGCGGCTGGCTGTTGCGCAGGCTGGCGCTGCGCGCGTAGCCGGGAATGCGCAGGTCGCTGGTCTTGCGCACGAAGCCGTCGGCATGCACGGCGAACTGCCCGTTGCCGGCCTCGACCAGGCCGCTGGCGCCGCGCGCGGTGTCGCCGCCGGCGGTGGCGCTGGCGTCCACCGCGCCGCCCACGCCGTGGATCGGCTCCTTGGGGATGCGGTTGTCGATCACGTTGACCACGCCGCCGATGGCGTTGCCGCCGTACATCAGCGCGGCCGGCCCGCGCACCACCTCGATGCGCTCGGCCACCAGCGGGTCGACCGGCACCGCGTGGTCGTTGGAGAGGGTGGAGGCGTCGATGGTGCTGCCGCCGTTCTGCAGCACCTTGATGCGGTCGCCGTCGAGGCCGCGGATGATCGGGCGGCTGGCGTTGGGGCCGAAGTAGCTGGACGACACGCCGGGCAGCCGGTCGAGCGTCTCGCCCAGCGTGCTGGCCTGGCGCACCGCGAGGGCGTCGCCGCCGAGGCTGGACACCGGCGCGACCAGGTCGGTGAGCTCGCTGCCGAGCGGGTTGGCGGTGACGACCACCTCGCGCAGCGTGGCGGCCGGTGCGGCCGGTGCGGCCGGTGCGGCCGATGCCGCCGGGGCGGGGGCCGCCGTGGAAGCCGCGGGCGCGCCCTGCGCGAAGGCGCCGGCGGGGGCGGAGGCGATCAGGGCGGCGATGGCGGCCAGCGGGGTGCGGCGCAGCAGGGATTCGGGTTGGAAGCGGTAAGACAAGGACATGGCTCGCGTTGCTTTTTATCTGCGGTCGGGCGCACGGCGCCGGCGGCCGCGCACGCGCGCCGCGCCGCCGGGCGCGTACAGGCCAGTGCGGGCATGTACGGGCGCGGGGCGGCTCGGCAAGCGGCGTGGCAGGCTGCGTGTGGCGCGGTGCGTCGGGAAGCGGGCGGCGGCACGGCGGCCGCGGCCCGAATGTCAGGCGAGGGCGGAGGCGGCGGGCGGGGCGCGCGGGTGGAAGGGCCTGGCCGGAGGCAGGTCAGGCTTGCGCCAGCCCTTGGCGGGCGGCAGCGGGGACTGGAGATGGGTCAGCGCCGGCAGGGCCGGCGTGCCGCAATGGCTGGCGGCCACGGTGGCGCCGTCGAACAGGACGCAGAAGTGTCCCGCCGCGCCGGCGGACAGCGGGACGGCGGGTTCGGGCTGGAGGTCGTCGTCCGTGTCCATGTCCGTGTCCGCGGCCAGTTCGGCGGCGGCCAGGGCGGAGCCGGCGGCGTCATTGATGGCGTCGGCGGATGCCTGCGCCGGCAGGTACGGCATCGCGCCGTGGTGGACGCGGTGGGTCAGCCCGGCGTGCTGGGCCAGCAGCAGGCACAGCGCGAGCCACAGCGCCGGCCACAGGCCGAGGCCGCGCGCGCGGCGGCGCTGCAGGCGCCGCCAGGGCGGGACCGGCCTAGCGAGCATGCCCGCCGTGACCATCGTCGCCGTCGTGGCCATCGTCGTCGTCGCCATGATCGTGCGCGTGGCCATGATGGTGGCCGTGGTCGCCGCAGCCGCAGTCGTCGCCGTGCACGTGGTCGTCGTCGAGTCCGTCTTCCCAGGACGGGAACGGGTCGGGATAGCTCGCCCAGGCCGCCGGGCCGGCCGCCATTTCGGCGTCGGTCAGCAGGCAGGCATCGAGCAGCGCCTCGAGCGCGGGGCGGTCGAGGTCCTGGCCGATCAGCACCAGTTCCTGGCGGCGGTCGCCGAACGGGGCGGGCTGGCCGTCCACGGTCATGTCGGCCTCGATCCCGGCGCGGCTGTCGTCGTCGGGCCATTCGGACGCATCGAGCGCGGCCCACCAGGCGCCGGCGCCGCCGTGGCGGCACACGCCGCCGGCCTGGCCCCAGGTGCCGGCCGTGTCCATGCGCGTGGCCAGCCAGAAGAAGCCCTTGGAGCGCAGCACGCTGCCGTGCTCGCGCAGCCATTCGGTGTGGATCAGGTCGGCGAAGCGCTGCGGGTGGAACGGGCGGCGGCGCCGGTAGACGAAGCTGCCGATGCCGTAGGCCTCGCTCTCCGGCACGTGCTCGCCGCGCAGCTCGGCCAGCCAGCCGGGCGCCGCCGCGGCGGCGTCGAAGTCGAAGCGGCCGGTGTCGAGCACGCTGTCCAGCGGCACCTTGCCGAAGCTGGCCGGCACGATGGCCGCGCGCGGGTTGAGCGAGCGCAGGATGCCGGTCAGGCGCGCGCGCTCGGCGTCGCCGACGAGGTCGAGCTTGTTGAGCACGATCACGTCGCAGAACTCGACCTGCTCGATCAGCAGGTCGACCACGGTGCGGTCGTCGTCCTCGTCGCGCGCCTGGCCGCGGTCCTGGAGGAAATCGGCTTCGTTGAAGTCCTGCAGGAAGTGCGCGGCGTCGACCACCGTCACCAGGGTGTCGAGGCGCGCCAGGCTGTCCAGCGCTACGCCCTGCTCGTCGGCGAAGGTGAAGGTCTCGGCCACCGGCAGCGGCTCGGCCACGCCGGTCGATTCCACCAGCAGGTAGTCGAAGCGGCCTTCGCGCGCGAGCTTGGCCACCTCGACCAGCAGGTCCTCGCGCAGCGTGCAGCAGATGCAGCCGTTGGACAGCTCCACCAGGCGCTCGCCGCTCTGCGCCACCATGCCGTCGGCAACCAGGCGGGCATCGATGTTCACGTCCGCGAGGTCGTTGACGATCACGGCCACGCGCCTGCCTTCGCGGTTGGCGAGGATGTGGTTCAGCAGGGTGGTCTTGCCGGCACCGAGGAATCCGGACAGCACGGTGACGGGCAGGCGATCGGCCATGACGGGAAGGCGCGCCCGGCGAGGTGCGCGCATGTTATTGCAACAAAGTTGCGACTGTATCAGAAAGCGGGTGTTTCGGGGCCGCCGCGGCCGATATTGCGCCCGGCCATGCCGGGGCGGCGGGCGGCAGTTCTCCCGCCGTGCCTAATGATAGGCCGGTGACGTGACACCGCAAAGACGTGCCGGACAGGGCACCGGCGCGGCGGCGCGCGGCCAAGCAAAACGGCCCGGGGAACCGGGCCGTCTGGGAGCGCGCCGGCGGGTCCGGCTCAGTCGCCGAACAGCTTCTGGCGCAATTCGCGGCGCTGCTGGGCTTCCAGCGAGAGCGTGGCGGTGGGGCGCGCCAGCAGGCGCGGCACGCCGATCGGCTCGCCGGTTTCCTCGCACCAGCCATAGTCGCCGGACTCGATGCGGGCCAGCGACTGCTCCACCTTCTTGAGCAGCTTGCGTTCGCGGTCGCGCGTGCGCAGCTCCAGGGCGTGCTCTTCCTCGATGGTGGCGCGGTCGGCCGGATCGGGCACGATCACCGTTTCGCGCAGGTGCTCGGTGGTCTGATCGGCGTTCTTCAGGATGTCGTCGCGCAGCTGCTCAAGGCGATTCTTGAAAAAGGCCAGTTGCGCCTCGTTCATGTAATCCTTGTCGCCCATCTTCAGGATTTCAGCTTCAGTCAGAAGTTTATTGCTGCTCATGGTTGCTGCTGATTCTCTTGTTGATGCGACCGGCGGCGTCTTGGTCCGCTCGGGTGCAGTGTCCTGCCGCTTGCGCGGCGTGGACGTTTCGCTCTGGCTGGCTGCAGTCTTGCTGCTTTGCGTGCCCCCCTTGGCCTCGCCCGCACCGGCGTGCACCGTACTGCCGCGGGGAGCGGGCGCAGCCTTGGTGGGCCGCGCCTTCAGCGTCTCGGCCGCAGCGCTACCGTTCTTGCTGCGGCTTTCTTTCGTTTTCGTTGCGGCTACCATGGGACACCTCTTTTCTCGCGTCGGTCGATATCGGCGCGGAACCTGTGCCCCAAGCGGAGGGCGGTCTCCGCACGAAGCACTGCGACCGCACCTGCCGGCAGCCCGCCTCATGCTGACGACGACCGCCGCCCTGCATTGCGCGGGCGCCGCCGCCGAGGCTGCGTAACCCGCACTAAATCCAGACTATTGTACTTGAACAAAAATTTTGGAGATATGGGGGAAAAGCGGGGAGTTTTCCCTGAGTTCCCGACCCCCTTGCCGGCGGGGGCGGGCGGGGCGGGCGGAGGGCGCCCGCCGCGGGGTCAGGCCAGGCAGGTCGCCAGGCCCTTCAGGATGGCGTCCTTGGGCAGGTCGACGCCGATGAAGACCATCTTGGTGCCGGGGGTCTCGTCGCCCCACTTGGCGCCGATGTCGCTGCCCATGAGCTGGTGCACGCCCTGGAACACCACCTTGCGGTCGACCGCGTCCATGTACAGCACGCCCTTGTAGCGCAGCAGGTTCTCGCCGTAGACCGAGAGGATGCCGGACAGGAATTCCTCCAGCTTGGCGTAGTTGAACGGCCGCTCGCTGCGGAACACGAACGAGCCGATGCGGTCGGTGTGGTGATGATGGTGGTGGTGATCGTGGCCGTGATGATGGTCGTGGTGGTCGTGGCCGCAGTCGTCGCCGCAGTGCTCGCCGTGCGCGTGGCCGTGGTCGTGATCGTGTTCCTCGGCCTCGGCGCGCAGGAAATCGGGGTCGATCTCGAGCTTTTCGTTCAGGTTGAAGCCGCGCAGGTCGAAGATGGTCTCGATCGGCGCTTCGCCGAAATGCGCCGTGCGCACCGGCGCGCGCGGGTTCATGTGCAGCAGGCGGTGGCGCAGCTCGGCCACGTCGGCTTCGTCCACCAGGTCCGCCTTGGTGATGAAGATGGCGTCGGCGAAGCCCACCTGGCGCTGCGCCTCCTCCTGCTTGTCGAGCTGCAGGTTGGCGTGCTTGGCGTCCACCAGCGTGATCACGGCGTCGAGCAGGTAGCGCGAGGCGATCTCGTCGTCCATGAAGAAGGTCTGCGCCACCGGGCCGGGGTTGGCCACGCCGGTGGTCTCGATCACCACGCGGTCGAAGCCGATCTCGCCGGCGTCGCGCTGCGTCATCAACTGCGACAGCGCGACCACGAGGTCGCCGCGGATGGTGCAGCAGATGCAGCCGTTGCTCATCTGCACGATCTGCTCGCGGCCATCCTGGACCAGGATCTCGTTGTCGATGTTTTCCTCGCCGAACTCGTTCTCGATCACGGCGATCTTCATGCCGTGCTGCTCGTTCAGGATGCGCTTGAGCAAGGTGGTCTTGCCGCTGCCGAGGAAGCCGGTCAGGATGGTGACCGGGGTCAGTTTGGACATTGTTGTTTCTCCGGGAAGGGAATACCGCAGGCCTGCCGTGCACGGGGCCGGTGTGATTGGGGTGATGCCGGCGGCATGTGCCGGGCGGCGCGGGCGCTCATTGGCCGCGCCCGGTCGTGTGCGCGCCGCATTCGGCGCAGACGCCGTTGACGGTGAGTTCCACGTGCTCCACGGCGAAGCCGCTCGGCACCTTGGGCGCGGCCTGGGCCGGCACGCTGGCGCCGTCCAGGCAGAAGGTGCGGTCGCAGCGGCTGCAATGGAAATGGCTGTGCTGGCGGTGCGCCTGCGCGCGCGCGGCCTCGTGCTCGACCAGGCTGAAGCGGAACACGCGGTCGTGGCCGGCGCGCTTTTGCGCCAGACCCTGCTCGACCAGCCAGTCCAGCACGCGGTAGACGGTCACGCGGTCCACCGCCTCGCCGTCGGCCGGCATGCGGTCGATCACCGCCTGGTGGGTCAGCGCCTCGCTGCTCTCCATCAGGCAGGCCAGGATGCCCAGGCGCGGCTGGGTGACACGGGCGCCCAGCTCGCGCAGGCGCTCGTGGGCGGCGTCCAGGGTGGCCGCCGCCGGCGTCATGCCGGGGGCCGGCGCGGCCAGGTTGGGGGTGGGGCTGCTGCTCATGGGCCGATTTAACCATAGCGCCGGTACTGATGCAATTCAGTTGCGTCAACTGCGCTTGGGCGGATGGCCCGGGGCGGGTCTTCCGGCCGCTTTCCGGTTGCGCGCCGCTTGTGCCCCGCTTGTGCTCCGCATGTGCTCCGCATGTGCTCCGCTTGTGCCCCGGTTGCGTCTATCATCGGCAACGGCAGGGCACGCGGCGCCAGAATGGCGCGCCCTGCCGCATTGCCGCGTATTGGCCGCCGGTCCCCAGGAGACGTCCCGATGCAGAACGATGCCAGTGCCCTGCTGTTTCCCAATTTCGAGCCATTCCGCCTGCAACTGGGCGAAGTCTCCATCGCCGGCGTGCGGGGCGGCTCCGGGCCGCCGCTGCTGCTGTTGCACGGCCATCCGCAGAGCCACCTGATCTGGCACAAGGTGGCGCCCGCGCTGGCCGACCGCTTCACCGTCATCGCCACCGACCTGCGCGGCTACGGCGGCAGCGACGCGCCGCCGGGCAGCGCCGGCCACGAGAACTACAGCAAGCGCGCGATGGCGCAGGACCAGGTGGAGGTGATGGCGCGCCTGGGCTTCGGCAGCTTCGCGCTGTGCGCGCACGACCGCGGCGCGCGCGTGGCCCACCGCCTGTGCATGGACCACCCCGGGCGCGTCACGCGCGCCATGCTGCTCGACATCGCGCCCACGCTGGCGATGTACGAGCGCACCAGCATGGCCTTTGCCGCCGCCTACTGGCACTGGTTCTTCCTGATCCAGCCCGCGCCGTTTCCCGAGACGCTCATCAATGCCGAGCCCGAGTTCTACCTGCACAAACTGATGGGGCTGCGCCACGGTGGCCCCAGCCCGTTCGCGCCCGACGCGATGGCCGCCTACGTCGCCGCCATGCGCGACCCGGCCCACGTGCACGCCATGTGCGAGGACTACCGCGCGGCGGCCACCATCGACCTGGAGCACGACCGCGCCGACCGCGCCGACGGCCGCCGCATCGAGTGTCCGCTGCGCGTGCTGTGGGGCGAGCACGGCGTGGTGGCGCGCTGCTTCGAACCGCTCTCGCTGTGGCAGGAAGTGGCCGCCGACGTCAGCGGCCAGGCGCTGCCGTGCGGGCACTACATCCCGGAGGAAGCGCCGGCGCTGCTGCAGCAGGACATGCTCGATTTCTTCCGCTGATTGTCCGGGCCGGAAACCGGCTTTTAAGCGGCGATGGAAATGTCTTCGCGGGTTTTTCCGGATATTTGGCATTTTTCGGCATTGATAGCATTGCGCTCCGGTTGCGCGGCCCTTGCCGCGGGCCGGTGCGCCGTGCCCGTGTCATGGTCGGCGCCGCCGTCGGGATCGCTCGGATCGGGACGGCGGCGCGGGAACGGCCGCGCTCCGTCCGCGAGGACGGGCGCGCCGCTCCGGCCGGGACGGCGCCAAACGGGGAATGAGGCGGGTATCCAGGAGATAGCATGAAACGAGTTGCACAATTTGTCGCAGCCGCGCTGGCGGTGGGCGTAATGGGCACGCAGGCGGGCGCGCAGGCGCAGGAATTCCCGGGCAGCAAGCCGGTCTCGGCCGTGGTGCCGTTCGCGGCGGGCGGCCCGACCGACAAGGTCGCGCGCGAGCTGGTGATGATCATGTCCAAGCACCTGGGCACCACGATGGTGATCGAGAACCTCGGCGGCGCCGGCGGCACCATCGGCGCCAAGAAGGTCGCCCAGTCCAAGAACGACGGCTACACCATCCTGATCCACCACATCGGCATGTCGACGGCGCCGGCGCTGTACCGCAACCTCGGCTTCGATCCGCTCAAGGACTTCGAGACCGTGGGCGAGATCGCCGACGTGCCGATGGTGATGGTCGGCAACAAGAACCTGCCGCCGAACAACTTCAAGGACCTGCTGCCGTACATCAAGGCCAACGCCGCCAAGCTGTCGCTGGCCAACGCCGGCATCGGCTCGGCCTCGCACCTGTGCGGGCTGCTGTTCCAGAGCGCGATCCAGACCGAGCTGACCACGGTGCCCTACAAAGGCACGGCGCCGGCGCTGACCGACATCCTGGGCGGGCAGGTCAACCTGATGTGCGACCAGACCACCAATATCGCCGGCCAGCTCAAGGCCGGTTCGCTCAAGCCCTACGCCGCCATGCAGAGCCGCCGCGTGGAAGCGTTCAAGGACATCCCGACCGCGGCCGAGCAGGGCCTGCCCGGCGTGGAAGTGAAGATCTGGCACGCCATGTACGCGCCCAAGGGCACGCCCAAGCCGGTGGTGGACAAGCTGTCCGCCGCGCTGCAGAAGGCCGTGACCGACCCCAACTTCCGCGCCAAGATGGCCGAGCTGGGCGCCGAGGCGGTGCCGGCCCAGCGCGCCACGCCGGATTCGCTCAAGACCTTCCTGACCGCCGAAATCGGCAAGTGGACGCCGGTCATCAAGAAGGCCGGGGTGTACGCCGACTGAGCCTCCGGCCAGCCGGAATGAAGAAAAGGCCACGCGCGACGCGTGGCCTTTTTGCTTTTGCGCCGCTTTTGCGCCGCTTTTGCGCCGCTTCTGCGCCGTTTCTGCACCGCTCTTGCGCCGCTCTTGCGCCGTTCCCGCGCGGCCGGCCGGCGTCCCGCCGGGTCTGCCGGGCTGGCCCGTTGGCGGCCCGGCCTGTCCGCCGCGCCGCGCGGCGCTCGTCTATATTGGTCTGGTGCCGCCGTCCCGCAGCCGGTCGGGGCGTCGCCGCCGCGGCCCTTGAATTCGTTGCTACCGTCGCCAAGTAGCCCCCAGACATATTCTCGCGAAGGCATCATGGAACAGTATCACGGCACTACCATCGTCAGCGTGCGGCGCGGCAACCAGGTTGCGCTCGGCGGTGACGGTCAGGTCACTCTCGGCAATGTCGTCATGAAGGGCACGGCGCGCAAGGTGCGCCGCATCTACAACGGCAAGGTCCTGGTCGGCTTCGCCGGCAGCACGGCCGACGCATTCTCGCTGCTCGACCGCTTCGAGGCCAAGCTGGAGAAATACCAGGGCAACCTGACCCGCGCCGCCGTCGACCTCGCCAAGGACTGGCGCTCGGACCGCGCGCTGCGCCGGCTCGAGGCCATGCTCATCACCGCGGACCGCGACACCACGCTGGTCATCACCGGCAACGGCGACGTGCTCGACCCCGAAGGCGGCATCGCCGCGATCGGCTCGGGTGGCGTCTACGCCCAGTCGGCGGCCAAGGCCCTGGTGGAGAACACCGACCTCGGGCCCAGGGACATCGTGGAAAAGTCGCTCGGCATCGCCGGCGAGCTCTGCATCTACACCAACACCAACTTCGTCATCGAGACGCTGGAATAAGCGTCGGCCGGCCCCCGCGCCGCCGCCGGCGCGAGGCCTGCGCGTCTCCTTTCTTGAACGGATACCATGCCGCATACCATGACCCCGTCGGAAATCGTTTCCGAACTCGACAAGCACATCATCGGCCAGAACAAGGCCAAGAAGGCGGTGGCCGTCGCGCTGCGCAACCGCTGGCGCCGCCAGCAGGTGGAAGAACCCCTGCGCCAGGAAATCACCCCGAAGAACATCCTCATGATCGGGCCGACCGGCGTCGGCAAGACCGAGATCGCGCGCCGCCTGGCCAAGCTGGCCGACGCGCCTTTCATCAAGATCGAGGCGACCAAGTTCACGGAAGTGGGCTACGTCGGCCGCGACGTGGACACCATCGTGCGCGACCTCGCCGAGATGGCGGTCAAGCAGGCGCGCGAGTCCGAGATGAAGAAGGTGCGCACCAAGGCCGAGGAAGCCGCCGAGGACCGCCTGCTCGACGTGCTGCTGCCGCCGCCGCGCGACATCGGCTTCAACCAGCCCGAGGAAAAGGATTCCAACACCCGCCAGGTGTTCCGCAAGAAGCTGCGCGAAGGCCAGCTCGACGACAAGGAAATCGAGCTCGAGGTCTCGGCCGGCACGCCCAGCATGGACATCATGGGCCCGCCGGGCATGGAAGACATGACCGAGCAGATCCGCACCATGTTCGCGGGCCTGGGCCAGGGCAAGAAGGCGCGCCGCAAGATGAAGGTGGCCGAAGCGTTCAAGCTGCTGATCGACGAGGAAGCCGCCAAGCTGCTCAACGACGAGGAGCTCAAGCACAAGGCGGTGGCCAACGTCGAGCAGAATGGCATCGTGTTCCTCGACGAGATCGACAAGATCGCCAGCCGCAGCGAGCTGGGCGGCGGCGAAGTGTCGCGCCAGGGCGTGCAGCGCGACCTGCTGCCGCTGGTCGAGGGCACCACGGTGAACACCAAGTACGGCATGATCAAGACCGATCACATCCTGTTCATCGCCTCCGGCGCGTTCCACCTGTCCAAGCCGAGCGACCTGATCCCGGAACTGCAGGGCCGCTTCCCGATCCGCGTCGAGCTGGAGTCGCTGTCGGTGTCCGACTTCGAAGCCATCCTGACGCAGACCGACGCCAGCCTGACCAAGCAGTACCAGGCGCTGCTCGGCACCGAGCAGGTCCAGCTCGTGTTCGCGCCGGACGGCATCCGCCGCCTCGCGGAGATCGCGTTCTCGGTCAACGAGAAGGTCGAGAACATCGGCGCGCGCCGCCTGTACACGGTGATGGAGCGGCTGCTGGAGGACCTGTCCTTCCACGCCGCCAAGTCGTCGGGCGAGACCGTCACCATCGACGCCGCCTATGTCGATGAGCGGCTCGGCGACCTCGCCGGCAACGAGGACCTGTCGCGCTACGTGCTGTAAGCCGCCGCCCCGGCAGCCAGCCCCGATCGCCCCGCGTGGACCCGCTCCACGCGGGGCGATCCGCATTTGGGGCCTGCTTATGCCAACTGTGGGAATCGTCTGACGCGGCTTTCGGAGCCGCACGCCTGCTTGCGCGCGGGCTTGCTGCGTAACCTGTTCATACGGTGTGGGCCAGAGCGGACCGCAGGCCGGAGCCGCCATCCACGCCCTGCCGTCACTGAAAAGGAGCATGACATGATGAAGAAATGGCTGATTGCCACAGCATGTTCGATGATGATCGCCGCCCCCGCCGGTCATGCGCTGGCCCAGGGCGCGCCGGGATCCAGGGCGGACTATGACGCCGCCGTGAAGACGGCCAACGCCGGCTACAAGGCCGCGCGGGCCCGCTGCGACAGCCTCAAGGACAACGCCCGGGACGTGTGCGTGAAGGAGGCCAGGCGCGACCAGGACGTGGCCAAGGCCAACGCCGAAGCCACCCGCGACGGCACCGCGAAGGCCCGCGCCAAGGCCGAGAAGGTCAAGGCCGACGCCGACTACGACGTCGCCAAGGAAAAGTGCGACGACCGCAAGGGCAACGACAAGGACGTGTGCGTGAAGGAAGCCAAGGCCGCCCACGAGCAGGCGCTCGGCGCGGCCAAGGTCGACAAGGCCGCCGCCACCGGCACCAGTACCGACGTGGCCGAGGCGCGCCGCGACGCCAGGAAGGACACCGTCGACGCCAGCTACAAGGCCGACAAGGAAAAGTGCGACGCGCTGTCCGGCGACGCCAAGGACAAGTGCCAGGCCAACGTGCAGGCCAGGTACGCCAAGTAACCTGAAACCAGCGCTGAAACCAGCACCGAAACCAGCAGCAACCGGGCCGGCCAGCCGCGCCGCGGCGCCCCCGTCCACCGCAATCGCGACCAAGGAGCAACCATGAACTGGGATCAGATCGAAGGCAAGTGGGATCAGGCCAAGGGCAAGATCAAGGAGAAGTGGGGCCAGCTCACCGACGACGACCTCACGCAGATCCAGGGCAAGCGCGACCAGCTTGCCGGCCGCATCCAGGAACGGTACGGCTATACCAAGGAACGTGTCGAGGATGAAATGAAAGCGTGGGAGCGTGACACGCGCTGGTAAGGACCGTAAGCATTGGTAAGCGCGCTGGCAAGCGCTGCCGTGCGATGACAAAGTGGCGGCCGGCTCTCCCCCCTGGGGAGCCGGCTTGCCGCTCTCACCAGCCATCCGCGCCGCGCTCCGGCCGGCGGGGACTTGACGGTGCAGCGGCGCAGGCCATCTCCACGGCCCCGCGGCGGGTCGTTCCACGGAGGCTGCCGGCCATGCCGCCGGCGGCCTTCATGACAACAACCGCAAACCGACCAGGCAGGAGGACCGAAATGAAACGCGAGCTGCTGTCCTATTTCGCCGTGCTGGGCGGCATGGCCGCCGCCACCCTGTTCCTGTGCGCGCGCCCCGATGTCGCGCCGCATGCGGCGCTGGCCACGCCCGCCGCGATCCGCGCCGCCGCCGACACACACACCGGCACACGCACTGAAACGCGCACTGAAACGCGCACCGAGACACAAGCCGGCACGCGCGCCGACGCCGTGCCGCCCGCCGCCGAACTGGCGGTCGAGGCCGGCGACCTCGGCTCGCGCGCCGACCGCCATGCCAGCGACGCGCTGCGCGTGGCGCAGCAGCCGGTGCGGGAAGACGATCTCGACTGGGACTACGTCCAGCTGCGGCTCTGACGATGCCGCGCGCGGCCCGCGCGCCGCGCTAGTGCATCAGCGCGCTAGCGCGAGACCGGCCGCTTGCCCAGCTTGCGCTGCAGCGTGCGCCGGTGCATGTTGAGCGCGCGCGCGGTGGCCGAGATATTGCCGTCGTGCTCGGCCAGCACGCGCTGGATGTGTTCCCACTCCAGGCGCGCCACCGACAGCGGCACCGGCTCTTCCATCGCGGCTTCGGCCGCGTCTTCCGATACCCCCGCCATCAGCGCGGTCAGGATCGAATCCACGTTGGCCGGCTTGGCCAGGTACTCGTCGGCGCCATGCTTGACCGCCGCCACCGCGGTGGCGATGCTGGCGTAGCCGGTCAGCACCAGGATGCGCGCGTCCGGCAGGGCCGCGCGCAGCGGCCCGACCAGGTGCAGGCCGGATTCCGCCGGCGCGGTGCTGCCGGCCTCGGGCGGCGCGCTCAGGTGCAGGTCCAGCGTGATGTAGGCGAACGGCGTCTGCGCGGCCAGCGCGAGCGCCTGCGCGCCGGTGTGCGCGATCTGCACCGCGTAGCCGCGGCGCGTGAGCGCGCGCGCCAGCGCGCCGGCGAACACGGCATCGTCGTCGATGACCAGGAAGGGGCCGGCATCGCCGGTGCCGGGCTGCTGCGTGGCGGCGGGGTCGTGGGAGGCGTCGGTCATGGCTGGCTCGTTGTCGTGGGTGCGGCCGTGGATGGGGCCGCGGGTGAGGCAATCGGTTGGGCTTCGGGCGGCGCGGCGGCAGGCTCGGGCAGGTGCAGCTCGGCCACGGTGCCGCCTTCGTGGTGGTCGTGCCAGGCCAGCCAGCCGCCCATCTGCAGCGCGGCGCTCTGCGCCAGGTAGGCGCCGATGCCCTGGCCGCCGTGCATGCTGCTCATGGGCGCCTCGCCGAGCCGCGCGCGCTGCGCCGGCGGGATGCCGAGGCCGCGGTCGGTGACGCGGAAGGTCAGCGTGGGCTGGCCCTCCTGCTTGTCGAGCACGATGGCCAGGCGCAGCGGCACCTGCGCGTGGCCGGCGGCGAGCTGGCTGCGCGCGGCGTTGTCGAGCAGGATGGTCAGGATCTGGCCCACGCGCGCGGCTTCCACCGGCAGCGCGGCGGCCTCGCCGATGGCGCTGGCTTCCAGGCGCGCATGCGGGTGGCGCAACTGCCAGCGCTCGACGAAGCCGTCCAGCCACGCGTCCACGCGCTGCGGCGCGGCGGTCTGGTGGTCGTCGCGCAGGCGCGCCAGGATCGACTTGCACAGGTCGAGCTGCTGCTCCACGGTCTGCAGGTCGGGCAGGTAGGCGTTGACCGGGGTGGCGCCCAGGCGCGCGTCGGCGGCGTCGGCGCGCAGCTCGCCCGCGATCACCGCGAGCGTGGCCAGCGGCGTGCCGATCTCGTGCGCCACGGCGGCGGCCTGGTCGTTGAGCGCCTCGATGCGCGCGTCGCGCAGCAATTGCTCGCGCGCGAGGTTGAGCTCGGCGTCGCGCTGGCGCAGCACGTTGGACAGGCGCGCCACGAACACCGCGATCATGGTGGCGCTGACGACGAAGTTCAGCCACATGCCGGCGAGGTGGTAGGTGATGGCGTTGTCCGGGTTGTGCAGGTTCAGCGGCACGTACTCGATCAGCATCACGCTGTAGCAGGCCATCGCGTAGAAGGCCAGCACCACCACGAGGCGCCACGGCAGCACCGCCCCGGCGATGGCCAGGCCGGGCAGGTAGAACGAGACGAACGGGTTGGTCGCGCCGCCGGTGAAGAACAGCGCGGCCGACAGCGCGGTCAGGTCGACCAGCAGCTGGCCCATCAGCTCGGCGTCGCTGGGCCGCGCGCCGCGCCCGCGCTGGTGGCGCAGGCGCAGCCCGGTCAGCAGGTTGAACAGCGTCTGCAGCGTGAGGATGGCCAGCAGCGGGCTGTAGGGCAGGATCACGCCGGCCACCGCCTCGCACGACACCAGCAGCAGCGCCTGCCCGCCGAGCAGCGCCCAGCGCAGCCAGAACAGGCGGCGCAGGCTCACCAGGTTGTGGCGCAGCGGGCCGGTGCGGGCGGAGGTCGCAGCAGCGGCAGCGGCAGCGGCGGACGCGGCGGCGGGAGAGGCCGGGCCGGGCGGCACGGCGGAGGAGGTATCCATGCCGCGAGTTTAACAATGGCGCGGCGCGGGCCCGCATTATGCGACACCGTGCCGCATTGGCCACCCCGCGGCGCGCTGCCAGACTGGTTCGTTGACCGCCGGCGCCGGCCACGCCGCCCGCGCCGGCATGGTCTAATGGCGCCTTTGCGACGCAAGTGAAGTTCAGTGGAGAAGATTCCCATGCAAGCCAGATTCCTCGCCGCCCTGCCCGCCGCCGCTGCCGTGCTGGCCGCGCTCTGTTCGGGCGCGGCCTTCGCGCAGGTCGACGTCAGCAACGCCTGGGCCCGCGGCACCGTGCCGGCGCAGACCGCGACCGGCGTGTTCATGACCCTGCACGCGCACGAGACGGCCAAACTGGTCGGCGTGAGCACGCCCGCCGCGGCCACCGCCGAGGTCCATGAAATGAAGATGGACGGCAACGTCATGCGCATGCGCGCGGTCGGCGCGCTGGACCTGCCGCGCATGCAGGACGTGGAGCTCAAGCCGGGCGGCTACCACGTGATGCTGATGGGCCTCAAGGCGCCGCTCAAGAAGGGCGACACCGTGCCGCTGACGCTCAGGATCGAGCAGGGCGGCAAGGTGATCGAGGAGAAGGTGGACGCCGAGGTGCGCGACCTCGGGGCCGGCGCGCCCGCGGCCGGCGCGCACGGCGACCACAAGCACTGAAATTGAAGTCCCGGCTCCGGCCGGCGGTTGCGCGCTCCGGCGGTCCGGTCAGCGGTCCGGCGCGGCTCAGCGGCGCAGGCTGATCGCGTCGCCGGGCTCGTCGCCGGCCGCCACCGCCTTGACGCGCTCGCGCAGCCAGGTCTGGCCCGGGTCGGCGTCGGTGCGGTCGTGCCAGATCAGGCTGAAGGTGAAGCCCGGCAGCGCGAAGGGCGGCTCGAACACCGCGAAGCGCGCGTCGTCCTCGAACGCGGCCAGGCTGCGGCGCGCCGTGGTCAGGACCAGGTTGGTGCCGGCGATCAGCGCCGGCGCCACGCTCCAGTGGGGCAGCACGCAGGCGATCTTGCGCCGCCCGCCGGCCTTGGCCACCGCGGCGTCGATGGCGTCCACGCGCTCGCCGTGGGCCGACACCAGCACGTGCGAGCGGGCCAGGTAAGCCACCTGGTCCAGCTTGCCCTGGCCGCGCACCGTGGCCGCATCCACCATGCAGGCATAGGCTTCCTCGAACAGCGGCGCGCCGCGCATGCCTTCGGGCGGCGCCTCGAACACGCCCAGCGCGAGGTCGATCTCGCCGTCCGCCACCTTGGCCACCATGCCTTCGCGGCTGGCCTGCGAGACCACCAGGTCGATACCCGGCGCGGCCTTGCGCACCGCGCGCAGCAGGCCGGGCAGCAGCGCCATCGCGCCGTAGTCGGACATGGCCAGGCGGAAGCTGCGGCGCGCCGTGGCGGGCTGGAAGCTCGTCGGCCCGAGCAGGATGCGCACCTGCGCCAGCGCCTCGGCCAGCGGCCCGGCCAGCTCGTGGGCGCGCGGGCTCGGCACCAGCCCGCCCTGGCCGCGCACCAGCAGCGGGTCGTCCAGCAACTGGCGCAGGCGGCCCAGCGCGTGGCTGACGGCCGGCTGGCTCAGGTGCAGGCGCAGCGCCGCGCGCGAGATATGTCGTTCGGCCAGCAGCGCTTCCAGCACCACCAGCAGGTTCAGGTCGATTGCACGTAGATCATTCATGGGGCGAATAGTAGCCGCATGAATGGGAAATGGAAATTCGTTGCGCAATATTTTGCGCGGGGCGCCGCGGCAGGCCCGCCGCTCAGGTGGCGCCGGGTGCCGCTTCGGCGGCCGCGCGGCGCCTGGCCAGGCAAGCCGGGCACAGACAGTGCCGGCCCGGCACGATCAGCCGCGCCGGCAGCAGCGGCTGGCTGGCGCACCAGCACTGCGGCAGGCCGGCCGCGTAGCCGCACACGAAGCCGGCGCCGCAGGCGCTGCAATGCTCGACCGGGCGCAGCTGGCCGGTCAGCACGGTGGCCGGGTCGCTCACGGCGCGGCGCCGGGCTTGCCGGCATTGTCTGCGGTGCCCGGGCGGCGCCTGTCGGTGCGCAGGGCACCGGGTTTGTCAGGGTGCAGGCTCTTTGTCATGCCGCTGTTCTAATGTGTAGCGAGACTTGTGCGCGACCGGCGGGCAGATCGCCGGCTGGACTGTTGCGTGGAGGGGACGTCATGGTGCGCCGCAGGACGCATGTGCCGGCCTTGTGCCCCCGCTGCGCCACGGTCCGCTCGCGTGCGCTCCGGTTTCTTGTAAAATCGGCGCCTGCCGCGGCCGGAGGTGGCTTGTCAGGGGCACGATGCCCATGACGCGCCTGCCTGCCGCCGGCCAGAACCGCCATGATACCTGTTGAATCTCACGGATGTCCCTTGCCATGAACGCCGACAACCCCGGGCCTGCCGCAACTGCGGTGGCCGCCATCGCCCCCGCCCTCAAGGCCGAAATCCTTGCCGAGGCGCTGCCCTATATCCGCAAGTTTCACGGCAAGACCATCGTGGTCAAGTACGGCGGCAATGCCATGACCGAGGAAAAGCTCAAGCACGGCTTCGCGCGCGACGTGATCCTGCTCAAGCTGGTCGGCATGAACCCGGTGGTGGTCCACGGCGGCGGCCCGCAGATCGACGAGGCGCTGAAGAAGGTCGGCAAGGTCGGCACCTTCATCCAGGGCATGCGCGTGACCGATGAAGAAACGATGGAAGTGGTCGAGTGGGTGCTCGGCGGCGAGGTCCAGCAGGACATCGTCATGCTGATCAACCAGTACGGCGGCCAGGCCGTGGGCCTGACCGGCAAGGACGGCGGCCTGATCCGCGCCAAGCGCCTGAAGATGCCGGACCGCGAGAACCCGGGCGCCTTCATCGACATCGGCTACGTGGGCGACATCGAGGCCATCAACCCGGCCGTGGTCAAGGCGCTGCAGGACGACGCCTTCATCCCGGTGATCTCGCCGATCGGCTTCTCCGACGACGGCCAGGCCT
>Ga0255336_100708_pt1 | contig 41025 bp, 39 predicted proteins | sample MeOH1_35cm_T3_17_FD_189102 | JGI IMG/M metagenome (GOLD analysis project Ga0255336, IMG submission 189102) | Sandy soil microbial communities from University of British Columbia, Vancouver, Canada - MeOH1_35cm_T3_179 | ecosystem: Engineered > Artificial ecosystem > Sand microcosm > Unclassified ...
AGCTTCGGAATCGCCATCACGTTATCGATGTTGAGCTCCTTGGCAAGGGCTGGCTTGATCTCTTTGTCGTACTTCTCTCTGAATCGTGACACTGCCATTTTATCTTCGCTTTCTCCACGGTTCCGGGTTGGCTCAGGCCGTGTACCGTTTCGTGGGGTGAACTTTTTAGTGACTACTTACTTCTTCGACTTGTCAGCGATCGGATTTCCGCTCGCCTTGGAGTAACGAACCTTCTTATCGCCCTCGAACCGCGATCCGGCGCGGGTCTTATTGCCTTCGCTATCGACCAGCATTACGTTCGAGAGATGAATCGGCGACTCCTGCTCCGCGATGCCGCCCTTGATGTTGCGCTGCGGGTTGGGCTTCACGTGCTTCTTCACCATCATCACGTGCTCGACAAGGACGCGATCCTTGTCGGCGATGACACGGAGAACGCGACCGCGCTTGCCCTTATCTTTGCCGGCGATGACTTCGACCGTATCGTTGCGCTTAATCTTGATGCCTGCCATATTTACCTCTCCTGCCCTCGGCCATCTGTCGGAGCCGGAATCCGCTTTATGCCGCTATGCGGCTTGAAATTAGATAACCTCAGGTGCGAGCGAGGCGATCTTGAGAAACTTCTTCTCGCGAAGCTCGCGGGCCACGGGGCCGAAGACGCGGGTTCCGACCGGCTCCATCGCGTCGTTGATCACGACTGCGGCGTTCTGGTCGAAGCGGATATAGGTTCCATCCTTGCGGCGGTACTCCTTGCGGGTCCGCACGATCACAGCCTTGACGACCTTGCCCTTCTTCACCGTTCCGTCGGGGGAAGCCTCTTTGACTGCCGCTGTGACGACGTCGCCCAGGCCGGCCTTCTTGCCGAGACCGCCACCGAGGGGCAGGATCACCTGCAGCTTGCGCGCGCCGGAGTTGTCGGCCACGTCAAGGATTGTTCTCATCTGTACTGACATCGTTCGTCTCCTGGTGATGCGGCCGGGGCGATACTCTCCCCTTAGCCTTGAATCTCAGAACATCTCTGCGCCAAAATCGGGCGCAGACAAAGGGCTACTTGCTCTCTGCCGCAGGAGCCTGCTCGTCAGCCAGCTGAGCCAGAGAGCTGCGACGGACGATCTCCTCGAGCGACCAGCGCTTCAGCTTCGACAGCGGACGGGCCTCGCGGATGCGCACCACATCGCCCACGCGGGCTGAGTTCTGTTCGTCGTGCGCGTAGAACTTCTTGTTCGACTTCATGACGCGCTTGTACTTGGGGTGCGCCTTGCGCATTTCGATCTCGACAACGATGGTCTTCTGCATCTTGGTCGAGACGACCAGGCCTACCTTCTCATTACGGCGAGAGGCGGTCTGCTCGGCGGCTTCTGGGTTGTTCGTGGTCTCTGCCATGGCTTAGTCCTTCTTTGCTTTCTTACGAGTGCTCTTTACCGGAGCAGCGGCAACGGCGGCGGGCTTGGCGGCTGGTCCAGCGGCCAACTCGCGCTCGCGGGCGACAGTCTTGATGCGGGCAATATCCATCTTCAACGTCCGCAGCTTCTTGACGCCCTCGGTGTTGCCGAGGCTCTTCTGAAAGCGGATACGAAAAAGCTGCTCGGCAGCCTTCGTCTGCTCGCTCTTAAGCTCTTCGTCACTGAGGTTACGGATCTTATCGAGTTCCATATGTCTTTTCCTTCAAACTCTTACTTGGCCGCGGCGGTAGCAACAACGTCGTGGCGCTGTACAAACGTGGTCTTGAGCGGCAGCTTGTGAGCAGCCAGGCGCATCGCCTCTTTGGCCATCTCAGGATTGACGCCTTCCATCTCGAACAGGATACGTCCGGGACGAACGACGCAGACCCAGTGATCCGGAGCGCCCTTACCCTTACCCATACGGGTTTCGGCCGGCTTCTTCGTGATCGGCTTGTCCGGGAACAGGCGCAGCCACACTTTACCGCCGCGCTTGATGAAACGCGTCATCGCGATACGGCTGGCCTCGATCTGGCGGTCGGTGATGTAACCGCACTCCATGACCTTCAAGCCGTAGTCGCCGAACGAGAGATCGGAGCCGCGCCACGCCTTGCCGGTCATACGGCCGCGCTGCTGCTTGCGATACTTCACCTTCTTAGGCATCAACATAACGAAACCCCTAGCTGTTAGCTGCTAGTCTCCGGCTGTTAGCCAGATCTAGCTGAATCAAAAATCTGTTTCCGCAGACTGGCCTGGGCCAGTGACTACGTTACGACGTGAAGACACCAGTCGTCGTTCCCTGATCGCGGCGCTTCTTCTGCTCGTAGATATCGCCACGGTAGATCCAGGTCTTGACGCCGATGACACCATAGGTCGTCCTCGCCTCGGCAAAGCCGTAGTCGATGTCGGCGCGCAACGTGTGCAGCGGCAGACGGCCCTGGAGGTACCACTCGGAGCGCGCAATCTCGTTTCCGTTCAGACGGCCTGAGACGCGAACCTTGATCCCCTTGCAGCCGAAGCGAAGAGCCGAGTCAACCGACTTGCGCATCGCGCGGCGGAAGCTGACACGCTTCTCAAGCTGCAACGCGATGTTCTCGGCGACGAGCTGTGCATCGAGCTCAGGTTTGTTTACCTCGAGGATGTCGACGAACACCTCGCGGTTGGTCCGCTTCTGGATGTCGGCCTTCAGCTTGTCGATCTCGGCTCCCTTGCGGCCGATGATGATACCTGGACGCGCGGTGCGAATGATCAGACGCAGCTTGTTGCCGGGACGCTCAACCTCGACCGAGCTGACGCCTGCGGCCTTCAGCTTCTCGCGGAGCTCGGCCTTCAGCTTGACGTCCTCGACCAGCAGCTTGTCATAGCCGCGCTCGACAAACCAGCGCGACTTCCACGGCTTGTTTACGCCGAGGCGAAACCCATACGGATGGACTTTCTGTCCCATAGCTTCCCTTTACTCTGCGCTCCTGACCGGTTGAGCCGGCGGGCGGTGGTGCAAAACTTCTATTTTAACTCAAGCAGACGTCGAAATTCGCTTTACTTGGCGGCTTTCTTGGTCGCTGTCTTCTTTGCTGCGGCCTTCTTGGCCGGAGCTTTCTTCGCCGCGGTCTTGGTGGCCGTCTTCTTGGCAGCCTTCTTCGCCGGAGCCGCTGCGGTCTCATCGACCGCCACATCCGTACCAGGCTTGTTCTTCTCGGCCACGGTTACAACAATGTGGGCGAGACGACGCTGGTAGCGGAAGGCGCGTCCCATCGGGGCGGGCCGGATACGCTTCATGCGCGGGCCTTCGTTAGCCACAGCAGACTTCACGTACAGGTTATCGACATCGACGTCCAACCCCTGCTCCTGCGAGAGGTAGTTGGCGTTCTGGATCGCCGAGCGCAGAACCTTCTCGACCACCGGAGCGATGCGCTTGTTGTTGAAGTGGACCGTGTTGATCGCCTGCTCCACACGGAGCCCCTTGATCAGATCCAGAACGAGCTTAGCCTTCTGCGGGCTGGTGCGCTGGAACTTTGCCTCCGCGCGAAACTCTCTTGTTTTCTCTGCTGCCTTAGCCATGACTTTCAGTCCTTAGAAACTAAACAAATGCTTGTTACGCGATCGCTCTTACTTCGGCTTCGCCGCAGACTCGGTCTTGGCCGAGTGGCCCTTGAAGGTACGGGTCGCAGCGAACTCGCCGAGCTTGTGGCCAACCATGTTCTCGGTCACATAGACCGGAATGAACTTGCGGCCGTTGTGGACCGCGATGGTGTGACCGACGAAGTCCGGGTGGATCGTCGAGCGGCGGGACCAGGTGCGAAGGACCTTCTTGTCGTTCGTCTGGTTCATGACGTTGATCTTCGTCATGAGGTGGTCATCAATAAAAGGACCTTTTTTCGTAGAACGTGCCATCTGTTAGCTCCGAATCCTTTACTTGCTGCGGCGGTTGACGATGAAGACGTCCGTCCGCTTGTTGTTACGAGTCTTGTATCCGCGAGTCGGCTGACCCCACGGCGTCACCGGGTGACGTCCGCCCGAGGTCTTACCCTCACCACCACCGTGCGGGTGGTCGACCGGGTTCATCGAGACACCGCGGTTGGCAGGGCGAATACCCTTCCAGCGGTTGCGTCCCGCCTTACCGATGGTCACGTTCTCGTGATCGGTGTTGCCGACCTGTCCTACGGTCGCCATGCACTCGACCAGAACCTTGCGGGTCTCACCGGAGGGCAGCTTCAGCAGAGCGTAATCGCCTTCCTTGGCGACCAGCTGAGCCGAGGCTCCGGCGGAGCGCGCCATCTGCGCACCCTTTCCGGGCCGAAGCTCGATGTTGTGAACCGTCGTACCGGCCGGAATGTTCTTCAGGGGAAGAGCGTTGCCAACCAGGATGTCGGCCTCTGGGCCGCTCATGATCGACTGTCCAACCTTAAGCCCAACCGGCTGCAGGATGTAACGCTTCTCACCGTCGGCATAGCTGATCAGCGCGATACGCGAGCTGCGGTTCGGATCATACTCAATGGTCGTAACCGTGGCCGGGATCCCGTACTTGTCACGCTTGAAATCAATCAGGCGCAGCTTCTTCTTGTGTCCGCCGCCGTGGTGGCGGATCGTCAACGCACCGGTCGAGTTGCGGCCACCCGTGCGCTGCTTGACGGCCAGCAGAGGCTTGTGCGGCTTGTCCGTCGTCAGATCGTCGTTACGCAGCGTCGTGGTAAATCGCAGCGAGGGTGTAATCGGTCTAAAAGATTTGATCGGCATCTTCTTCTTAGCTCCTAGCTTTTAGCTCCCGGCTCTCACCGGTTTTTCAGCTAGTTCAAAATTCGTACTCTGTTCCAGCCGCCCTCTTTGTCTTACCTCGGGACGACTAATGACTCGCTGCCTTATAGGCTGTCGAGATACTCCGGCATCTTCTCGCCGGCCTTCAGCCGAACGTATGCCTTCTTCCAGTCGGGACGGTAGCCGGCAAACTTTCCGCGCCGACGCTCCTTACCTTCAACTATTGCGGTGCGGACAGCGGAGACCTTCACTTTGAACAGGGTCTCAACGGCCTGCTTGACCTCGGTCTTGGTAGCATTCTCAGCAACCTCAAAGACCAGGGTGTTCTGGGTCTCTTTGACGCCCATGCCTTTCTCGGTGATCAGGGGGCGGCGAATGACGGTGTACAGGGTCGGCATTACGCGACCTCCTTCTGCGAAGCAGACTTGCGCTTCGAAACATATTTCTTCAGCGTCTCCTGCAGAGCCTCGATGGCGTCCTTGGAGAAGACGGCGTGCTCGTAGCGGAGCAGATCGTACGGATGAACCTCAGAGCTGAGCACCAGCTCAACGCCATCCAGATTGCGGGATCCGAGGTAGAGCTTCTCGTCCAGCTTCTTGCTGGTCTCGACCAGAAGAGTGGTCTTACCCGCCTCGAGCTTGTTGAGCGCCTGACGATAAAGCTTGGTCTTGGCCTCGGGAACCGAGAACGAATCGACGACGGTGATCTTGCCCTCGGCGATCTTCGCCGAGATAGCAGAGCGCAGAGCGCCCATCAGCTTCTTCTGCGGAAACGCATACTCATAGCTGCGCGGCTGAGGTCCATGGACCGTACCGCCGCCACGCCAGAGAGGAGTGCGGATCGAGCCAACACGGGCGCGACCGGTTCCCTTCTGCTTCCACAGCTTCTTGCCGGCGCCGGAGACCAGCTTGCGGTTCTTGGTTGCAGCCGTTCCCTGACGCAGGGCTGCGCGGTAGTGCTTCACCGCCTCCCAAAGAAGTGCGTCGTTGATCTCACCTGCGAAGACGGAGTCAGCGAGTTCAAACTCACCGACCTTCGCTCCACCGAGATTTACTACGTTGATGTTTGCCATCGTCCTTCAGTTCTCTTTCTGTGCGGCCATCGATGCGGCGCGCCCTGACTTTGTTTCTCTGCTTTCATCGGTCTGTTCCCCGCGCAGAGTCCTGCTGTTTGAGCAAAACCAGAAACGTTCTACTTACTTCTCTTTACTTCTTCTTCGGTGAAGCCTTCTTCGAAGCCTTCAGAGGATCAAGTGTGGTCGCACCGGCGAAGCCACGACGCTCACGCGGCGGAGCCTTGGCCTTGGAGATCAGAACATATCCGTCACGCGGTCCGGGGACAGCACCTTCAACCATCAGAAGGTTATCTTCGAGATCGATGCCACGGATGCGGAGGTTGCGAACCGTGACCTGATCGTGTCCCATGTGACCGGGCATGCGCTGACCAGGAAATACGCGCGAGGGGAACGACGATGCACCGATCGAGCCCTGCACCTGGAACATGTGACCATGCGACTTGGGACCACCGCCGAAGGCGTGACGGCGAATGACGCCGGCAAAACCACGCCCCTTTGAGGTTCCGATAATGTCGACAAACTTCTCATCGGAGAAGATATCGACCAGAATGCGATCACCAGCCTTGACTGCGGTCGACTCTTCGCCATCCTTGGCAGCAGCCTGAGTTTCAACCGAAACTTCCTTCAGAAGGCGAACCGGAGGAACGTTCGACTTGGCGAAGTGGCCGGTCATAGCCTTGTTCACCTTTGAGGCCTTGACGAAGTCGACGTAGCCGATCTGAGCGGCATCATATCCGTCCTTCGCCAAGGTCTTAAGCTGCGTGATTACACAGGGACCAGCCTTCAGAACGGTGACCGGGTGAACATCACCCTTCTCATCGAACATCTGGGTCATGCCGATCTTCTTACCGAGAATTCCTGATACGGACATCTTCTTTTCCTTTCCTCATCATGCTGACTTCATGTTCAGCACTGCCGGGTTGATACTGCGAAAATTTGTTACTTCCGAACCGTCTTGACGCACAATCCTTACTTCTGAACCGTCTTGATCTCGACATCGACACCAGCCGGGAGATCAAGCTTCATCAGAGCGTCCACCGTCTGCTGAGTTGGCTCGAGAATATCGATCAACCGCTTGTGCGTCCGGATCTCGAAGGCCTCGCGTGACTTCTTGTCGACGTGGGGCGAACGCAGAACGCAGTACTTGTTCTTCATCGTCGGCAGCGGAATAGGCCCTGCGACCTGAGCGCCCGTGCGCTTCGCCGTCTCGACGATCTCTCCGGTGGAGGTATCGAGTACGCGGTAGTCATAAGCCTTCAAACGAATCCTGATCCTCTGTCCTGCCATCGTCTTCTCTCTTTTCTTTACGCAAAGAACTGGTTGAGCAGCCGCCCGCCGAAGCAGGCGGCGCTTCGTTACTTGATGATTTCGGAGATGGTACCGGCGCCTACGGTTCGTCCGCCCTCGCGGATCGCGAACCGGAGACCCTTCTCCATGGCCACCGGAGTGTGCAGCGTGATCTCCAGCTGGATGTTGTCGCCAGGCATCACCATCTCAGTGCCTTCGGGAAGCTTCGCCGAGCCCGTCACGTCCGTCGTGCGGAAGTAGAACTGAGGACGGTAGCCGTTGAAGAACGGTGTGTGACGTCCGCCCTCTTCCTTCGACAACACGTAAACCTCGCCCTTGAACACCGTGTGCGGCGTGATCGATCCAGGCTTGGCCAAAACCATGCCGCGCTCCACATCTTCCTTCGCAGTGCCACGCAGAAGAAGACCGGCGTTATCGCCTGCAAGCCCCTCGTCCAACTGCTTCTTGAACATCTCCACGCCGGTAACCGTCGTGTTCTGCGTGTCGCGGAAGCCGACGATCTGAACCGCCTCGCCAACCTTCACCTTGCCGCGCTCGATACGGCCCGTCACCACAGTGCCGCGGCCGGAGATCGAGAAGATGTCTTCGATCGGCATCAGGAACGGAAGGTCGACCATGCGGTCAGGCTGGGGAACGTTCTTGTCGACAGCTTCCATCAGCTCGTCGATCTTGGCCTCCCACTGCGCCTCGCCGTTCAACGCGCCCAGAGCCGAGCCGCGGATCACGGGAACGTCGTCGCCGGGGAAGTCGTACTTCGAAAGCAGCTCGCGGACTTCCATCTCCACCAGGTCCACAAGCTCCTGGTCCTCGACCGCGTCGCACTTGTTCAGGAACACAACGATGTACGGTACGCCGACCTGACGGGCCAGCAGAACGTGCTCCTTGGTCTGGGGCATCGGGCCGTCCGTCGCCGCAACCACCAGGATCGCGCCGTCCATCTGCGCCGCTCCCGTGATCATGTTCTTGATGTAGTCGGCGTGGCCAGGGCAGTCCACGTGGGCATAGTGACGGTTCGCCGTCTCGTACTCCACGTGCGACGTCGCGATCGTAATACCGCGCTCACGCTCCTCAGGAGCGTTGTCGATCGTATCAAACGACCGAAACGAGTTCTTCGGGTTGTGCTTCGACAACACCTTCGTGATCGCTGCCGTCAACGTCGTCTTGCCGTGATCGATGTGGCCAATCGTCCCTATGTTCACATGCGGTTTGGAACGATCAAATTTCTCCTTCGCCATTGCCTCTCTCCGTCTCGTAGTTGGCCGGCGGTACGCCGGCGGGGTTCACATCAAACTTCCAAAACCGTCTCAGTAGTACGCGTACAGCCGGAAGAACCTCTGCCGAAGCTCCGGAGCGACATGCTCCAGGCTGGCCAGATATAGCTCACGAATCTGCCCCTGATCGCCATCCGGAAGGCTGGCATACTCACCGGCCGTCTTCTTTCCCAGAAGTCCTTTATGGAGCACATCCTCGAAATCACGGATGCGGACTCCCTGACGATCCAAAGATCTGAGAAATTCGGCAACCTTGCCCGTCGAGAAAGCTGACTCGATCGCCGCCTTCACTGCACCGAACGCCACAGGGGAGGCGATCGGAAGTACCGGCTGTTCTTTCAACGTGCTCAACAATCTCTCCTGCAGCGTACCTTCAACACTCTGGAGCGGGAGACGGGAATCGAACCCGCGACCAACAGCTTGGAAGGCTGTGACTCTACCACTGAGTTACTCCCGCGCATCCTGCTACGGCATGTGTCCATCTGGACTAACACCTAGCAAAAATCTGGAGCTGATGATGGGGCTTGAACCCATGACCTCTCCCTTACCAAGGGAGTGCTCTACCACTGAGCTACATCAGCCTTACAACAACCTCAACAATCCTATCGCGAACGCAGCCATCCGAGCGTTACGCGAAAGGCAAAAAATCCCAACAGAACCCAGGTCAGCGATTGAAACCTGCCTGACTCCATCGTCTGCCAGACCAGGATTGCCAGAACTCCGAGTACAGCCAGCGCAACTACCAGTCTTCCGCTGCCGGCGGGGCCGAAGTTCACTTACGCTCCCCTGTCCTTCTACAACCAACCTCTAACCGCAACCACATGAAACTTTAGTGGTGCACAGGGGAGGATTCGAACCTCCGTAGCGCGTTGCGCGGCAGATTTACAGTCTGCTGCCATTAACCACTCGGCCACCTGTGCACATCTCTGCCCTGCCCTCTCCACACAACTCCCTCAACCCATCAGGCTTCGCCGTCGATCACAACTCCCGATCGAGCGGGTCCTACATCCATGAAGGTCTCCGGAGGTCTGCATGGCCAGAACGGCCCGACAGTACAACCAAATCCAATCTCTTCCACGGCTGAGTGGAATCTGGAGCTGGCGAAGGGACTTGAACCCCCGACCCTCTGATTACAAATCAGATGCTCTACCAGCTGAGCTACGCCAGCCCAAACAGCCTTGTCTTGCCCCCTGTAAGCTCCGTCTGGCTGACGCGCAGTCGTGCTCTGCGCAGAGTGCGCCGCAGAGCTAACTTTAGCATAGCAGTCCCCGGCTCGCAACGGCAGTAAAGCCGGGGATTTATCGGTTTCCCACAGCCAGCTGCGCAGCAGCCCGTTCCCAGGGCGCAGCGACCTTTACCGACGCCATTCCTGCAGCAGTCGCCGCATCGATTCCCATCTGCGCATCTTCGAAGACCAGACAGTTCTCAGGTGCGATCCCAAGTCTCTCGGCAGCCATCAAAAACGGCTCCGGATGAGGCTTGCCCCGCTGATAATCTCCGGCGCAGACCAGCGTCTCAAAACGATCCAGCAGATTCAGCGTGTTCAACGACGCCCGCACCGATTCGGGGGTGCTTCCAGAGACCACCGCGAACGGGATCTCTCCATGCCGCGCGTGGATGTGCTCCAACACCTCCGGCACGGGCTTCATCTTCGGCAGGTTCGAGTAGAACAGCTCCTCCTTACGGCGCTGAAGCTCCTCCAACGGCATCGACAGCCCATCACGCCGGTTCAACGCGGAGATAATCTCCGCGACCGGCATCCCGCCCCACTCATAAAACAGCTCTTCGGCAAAGTCGCAGTTCCACTCCGACAGAACGCTCTTCCATGCGACGTAATGCAAAGGCATGGAGTCGGCAATTGTGCCATCGCAATCGAACAGGTAAGCCTTGAAATCTCCTTCAGGAAGCTTCAACTTCATCAAAACCAGTCTCCTCGGCCTCGCGTTCAGCGTGAAGCCCTATTGATATGATGACAGATCGCACCAATAGCTTCGTCTCAAAGGCAAGCGTGCCTTCAGGGGCAGGGGATGATCGCCTGATAGCCTTTGTATCGTCCAACAACCGTAGATTGCTCTTTCGGAGGAGCTTCCGCATGTCGTTGCTTCGTATACGCCTGGCAATCAGCCTCCTGTTTTTTGCTGTGATTCCCTGCCTGGCGCAGAGCACGGAACCTCCACAGCCGGTCGAAGGGCCGATCAACTCCAAACCTGCTCAGCCGAAGACCCTCACCAACGCCTCTATCATCCGCATGGCAGGAGCAGGGCTCAGCGACGAGCTCATCATCCAGGCCATCACCGCTCAACCCGGCCAATACACGACCGACGCCGACTCCCTTGTCGATCTCAAAGACGCGGGGGTCTCCGAGCGCGTCATCACCGCAATGATCAATAAGGGCCGCAAGCGGCTGACCCCGGAAGCGGCCTCTGCGGCTGACGATCCTCCGCCGTCTGCGCCCATCTCCGAGGTCAGCGAGATCGGTGCCTACTACAAGGATCGCAATGGAACATGGCAGCCGCTGCAGACCGAGGTCGTCCATATCAAATCCGGCGGCTGGCTGAAATCCACTGCGACCCACGGCATCATCAAACAGGATCGCAACGGACATCTGAACGGACGTGAATCGAAGCTCCCTCTGCAGGCTCCTGTGGAGATCCTCATCTACGCTGCGCCGAGCGTAGATATCGCCGAGTATGATTTCCTCCGCTTCCGTATCCACTCCGACAATCGTGAATTCCGCTCGTTGACGGGTGGCGTCTTCCACTCGACCAGCGGAGCGGAACGAGACGAAGTTCCCATCCACCCGGAAAAGATCGGCACGCGAACCTGGCGCTTTACCGTAGACCGTTCCGTGGGCGGCGGTGAGTTTGGCATCCTGCCTCCAGGAACCGGAAATGTCACCAACGGCGGGAAGATCTATACCTTTGCCATCACCGAATGAGGCTCCCTCCCATTGCTCTCTTGCGCTGGACAGAGTAGAAACAGACAGAATGCCTGACTCGCAAGTTCCCCACTCTGCCGATGCGTAAGCCGACTCGATACTCCCTGTTGCTGGTCGTGGCGCTGATCGCCGCACTCATCGTTGCCATCCTGCTCCGTAAGGCCGCGCCTCCTGAAGCCGCGCGCCTTCTGCCAGAGTCTGACGCCATCGTCTACGTCAATCTCAAGCCGCTTCGTCTGGCCACGCACTTCGACCGCACACCGGTCAACCGCGCTCCCGAGTACCAGCACTTCGTCGATGCCACAGGCATCGTTCCCGAACGCGATCTCGACGACGCAGCCTTTGCCCTGCATCGCATGGACAACCCCAACGGCCCCAATGGTCCTGTTGGCTACTCCGAAGTCTTCGAGGGCCGCTTTGACGGCGAAAAGCTCTCGCGTTATCTCGAGTCCATCGCCACTGCACGCGAGACCTACGCCGGCCACACTATCTATACCGTTGCGATTCAGGACGGCGCAGTCACACGTCCCTTGCGCGTGGCGCAGCTGGGCTATGACTCCATCGCTGCATCCAACATGCCGACGGCGGAGCAGATCCACTCCATACTGGATCGCCATCGCTCGGCGGCTTCACCATTCTCCGGCTCCTCGCTTTTGTCGGAGCGCTACCACGACGTTCCCCTGCTCTCGAGCGCCTGGGGGATCGGCCACATCGGACTTCCCTTCTCCGACCGTGGCTATATCAGCCTCTTCGGCCTGCAACTTCCCCTGCCCGAAGACACTACCTTCGTAGCGAGCCTGCGCTACACCGGATCGCTGCGTCTGCGCATTGAACAGATCTCCCCCACCGAAGCCGATGCCGCACAGGCGGCACAGAGACTCAATATGCTGCTCGGTATCTTTCAATCGCTGCAACAGATCCAGCCGCGCAACCCGGGAGACACTGCGTTTCTAAAGATGATCGGCTCAATCAAGCTGGATCAGAGAAAGGACCGGGCGATTCTTACAGCCACTGTCCCCATCGAGCTGCTGCAATCTCTCACCAACGTCAACCCCACGGCTTCTGCCGGCACTCAACCTTCTGAGCTATCGCCTGACGCTGGCCAAACAGGCCGCTGAAAAATCGTAGCACCGATCCACGCCTACGCACAGAACCGCGACAGCTGAGCCTGCTGGTCAGTCGTCGCGCCAAACTCCACAATCTTCTGCTGTTCAAGATACTTAATCAGCGCTCGAACACAGTCCCCATCGAGCTTATGAGGAGTCAGCGCCCCGAGGATCGGCAGAATCTCATCGTTGCTCAGTCCCGCCCGATAAGGTCTTTCCTCCGACAGAGCACCATAGACATCTGCGACCGCAATAATCCGCGACTCCATGGAAAGATCGCGGGCTGTCAGCTGCTTTGGATAGCCGCTGCCATCAAGCTTTTCATGGTGCTCTCCCGCCACGATCGCAATCTCTCGGAACGGTCCAATCTGATCCAGGATCTTCCGCGTGAATCCCGGGTGCCGTCTCACAACCTTCCACTCCGATTCCGTCAGCTCAGCCTTCTTGTCCAGAATTCTGTTCGGAATGCTCAGCTTGCCGAGATCGTGCAGCAGAGCCGCTCTCCATACCAACCGGATACGATCTTCTGGAAGATGAAGATTCGTAGCGATCCCCCGCGCCAGTCCCGCCACGCTTATCGAATGCTGAAAGGTAAAGCTTGACTTCGCATCCACGATCTCAGCGAAGGCCTCGCATATCTTGTCGACCTGCTCATCGTCCAGCCGCTGCCTCTCGTGTGGGTCAAGATCGAGTACTGCCGTCCGCGTAGCCTCGTGGCTGTCCGTCGCCCGACAATGCGTCCATAGCGCATCGCGCCGATCAAGCGATAACGCCACCTTTACCAACTCCGGGTCAAACCAGCTCCCGCTCCATTCCTCCAGAGTCTCGATTGCGATTGCAGTGTTCCGCCCTATCGAAAACATATCCAGATGCTGGGCGATAGCGCAGAGCCGCGCCAATCTGGGAATTTTCTTTCCCCGCACGTGGTTCGGATAACCCGATCCATCCCAATGCTCTTCCAGATGGCGCACGGCATCAGCAGCCAGCGATCCCATGCCGAGCTTGCTCACAATGCTGGCTCCGCGATCGCAACGAAGCCCGACCATCTCCTCGTTACCAATATCTTTCAGCAGCAGAGCATAGTAGAGACTGCTCTTCTCGTCCTGCGTGAACCCCGCCTCTTCGGCGATCCGCATTCCCAGCAGACAGGTTCGCAAGGCGTGTCCGTGGACTGCGCCATCGGTCAACTCGATGGCAAACGAAAGAGCCGCGATCACCTCGGACAACGAGATCGATTCGTCCAAATTCCGCTCTTTTTCTCGAAAAGAAACTGACGTCTGGCCCATGCAACCGATTCCGTTCCGCGTAAAACGCAACTGGCGATAATTGGAATCCTGCGAGGCAGATCACCGAAGCCGGATGAGTCATACCCCCGGGATATTCACCCCGAATATATGGACTCCTTCGCGGCATGTCACTACACAAAAGTATGCATACCTAAGAACTGCCTGCACTTGTCCCAAAATGAAACTCAATGAGCCAAAAAGAGGCATTACTTTGCAATTTTCTGCGGGATCCCCACATAGGTCGTCTTCGCCTTCGCAAAGTCCGGTGGAAGGGTCTTGAAGATCATCTGCGACTTCGCTGCGGTCACCGGGGTATGCGTCTGGGGCGCAGCTGTTGGAGCAGTAGCTGTCGTAGCGCTGGGGGATGGCGCTGGAGCAGGTGCTGCTGCGACCGCATCCAGCGTAACCTCTGCATAGTTCGTACCCGGCTTGAGAGCGACTGTATTGCTGTAGGGCTGATAGCCGGAGGCCTCTATCTGAAAGCTTCCCATGTTCGCAGTTGCGCTGGGACTGGCAAATACGATCGAGTAGCGGCCTAGCGTATCCGTCAACTGACGCGTTGAATACTGCCCCAGCGTTACAGTCACCACGGCATTGCGAAGAAGCTGGTGCGAGACGGAGTCCGCGACAAAGCCATCCACCTCGGTCGGCGCAATCGATGGCGGGGCCGGAGCAGGACGCGTCAGATGATAGATCAGGACGGCCGTGACGACCGAGGCGACAATCCCGCCAACCCATCTCAGAAAGCCCGAGACTCCACTCTCCGTGCCGGCCATACACCCTCCACGGCACAAGAATATGCCGAATCGACAGAGTGTCAACCATTCCGTCAGCTCTACTGTGCCTTACGCATCACTCTTTCGGCTCCATATAACGACAGCATCGGATGCCGGACTACAGCGCGGAACTCATAGTGTCCGGCAGCAGGCAAACCGGTAACCTCGGTCGAAAATACTCCCGTCCCGCTCACTGTCTGAGTGGGGGTAGCTATCCATGCAGCTGTTCGAGAGTGCACATCTTCACCGTCGATCGACCGGTACTCGAAGCCGACTTCAAGCGTCTTCGCGCCTCCCATATCCAGCATCTCGCCTTCCAGTCGATAGCTGCCGGCGCCTTCATTCCATCGATACTCTCCCGTCTTTACGCGCGGAGGGACCAGAGCAGGCTCGACGTTTGTTATCTTCACCACTAGGGGATTCGGCCATTGCTTGTTGTCCTGCATCCGCTGCGACCGCATGGTGCGAATGTGCAGCCCGTCGCTCTCCATGTGAAAGGTCGTCTTCGGAGTTACCTTCGGAGCGTACTCCAGTACCTCGCCGTTCGCTCCCAGCACACTAACCTCAGTCTTCGACGTCGCCTTTACCGAGTGCAGTACCAGGTCCTTCCACTCCCCCATCTTCCAGGGAGTCGCTGGATCGACGATCGCATACAAAGCACTCGAATCCTTCTTTTTCGTAAACCAGATATCGCCTTCATTGGTCAGAATCCACGGCCTCACACCGTAGATCGCATCCGAGTTTACGAACATCCACAGGGCGATCTCACGCAGCCGCTCTTCCTGCTCGATGGCTAATTCGCCGTTCGGCTTCGGCCCCACATTCAGCAGCAGATTGCCACCCTTCGCACGCGTCTCTACCAGCAGACGAATCAACTCATGACCGGACTTCAGCCTGTCGTTCTGAGGTTGATACTGCCATGCATCTCCCATGGTGATGCATGACTCCCATGGAGCATCGACCGGCATTCCCGGTATCGTCTGCTCGGGCGTCAACATGGCTCCGCGTGTCACCACGATCTTCGGCTGCAGCTTCCATGCAAGCTGACGCAGGCTCGTCGCCTCGCCATCGAAGAAGATCACATCCACAGGACCATACTTCGTTAGCAGCTCGCGAAGTTGTGCGCTGTCATACTCAAGCAGTCCAGGGTTATGGCTCGGCTGGACGTCCTCAATACCGCGCTGGATGGTCTTTCCGTTCTTATGCAGCCAGTAGAAGTCATCCGGCGAAAAGTACAGCCCTGGAGCAATTCCCTGCTCACGAAACGCCTTCAATACCTCTGCGGTAATGTCGCGATGGAAGGGAGTGTTCATCACATTGAACGGCGTTGTGGCTGTGGCATACATTCCAAATCCCGAATGGTGTTTCGCTGTAAACACCACGTAGCGAATTCCTGCCAGTCGCGCCAGACGCGCCCACTCCTGTGGATCGAACTTCACAGGATCGAAGGTCTTCGGCAGTTCGTTGAAGAACTTCTCCGTGTAGTCGGGAGATGCTCCCACCAGCGAATGACTAATCGTTACGCCAAGCTGACCGTCCACGCTCCAGTGAATAAAGAGGCCAAACCCCTGATCGCGAAACCACTCCACGCGAGCGGCGTCATTCAAGGAGCTGTTGAAGTCCGTATTCTCTCCCGCAATTGGCTTGCCCTGGGCCTGCGCATACAACGTCATGCCACTCAACAATCCCGCAACCAGTAAACCCCGCAGACACCGAACCATGAAGACCCACTCCTTACCGAAGATCGCCGCCAGACACAAATTCTGGCGAAATTAAAAGTATTCTCTTTTACCAGTAAATCATCACTTTACATCTTCTTTCGAAGCACCACACAGTAGAAAAGCTTCTCTGGATTCGCGGATATGTAAGGAACTTCTTTTAAAAGAAAGAAGGCAGACCCGGCAACTACCGAGATCTGCCCTTTTTCTTTCAGAAAGATAATCTTCTATCGATCCATTCCTGTTGCCTTTGCCGGTCCAACCGAACCAGCAACAGTCGAAGCCCCAGGCGCTTCAGCACCTAAATCCGCCAGCGTCATCCGAAGATACTTGTGAGGGTTCACAGGAGTGTTTCGAATTCGGACTTCGTAGTGAACATGGTTACCGCTGGAGCCGCTCACGCGGCCGCTGTGACCGACATAACCAATCACTTCGCCACGAGTTACCGTCTGGCCCGGCATCACTGCAAATCCCGACATATGCCCATAGAGCGTCTCGACGCCGTGACCGTGATCGATCGTTACCTCACGTCCATAGCCGTTTTCCACCTGAGCCGACTTCACAACGCCGTCTCCCGTAGCCCGTATCGGTGTTCCATTTGCAGCTGAGATGTCGAGACCCTTGTGAAATTCACCTTCGCCATTGCCCAGGATTGGATCCTCACGCTGCCCGAAGCTGCTCGTGATCGGTCCCATTACAGGCCATAGCATAGGGACATACGAACTCGTCTCCTGATCCAGCGGCGAGAAGCCACCGAACAGAGTTGTCGATCCCGTGCCATACCCGGAGCGATTCAGCCCGCTGAGAGCTCGTGCGGCCGCCCCGCTCATCGCCTGGTTGCGCAACGCATAAAATGCATCCACCGACTTGTAGTAGCTCTCGTCTGTCAGATTCGCTGTCTCGGTTAGCGGAGTATTCGCGACCGCATCGGCCACGGCAGCTGCCCGAACCTTATTCCCTCTGCCCGTCATCCGGCCCATCGGAATTGCCAGCTTGCTCGCCGTAAGACCGTACAACGCCGATACTTCATTCGCCAACGAACCTAGAGAGGCTGCTTGAATATCTTTCTCGCGCGCGGCCTCTTCCAAATGGGCATAGTCCTTCTGAAGCGCATTGTGATCCTGGCGCAACTGGTTGAATCGCGCGGTCTTGATCAGCATTCTGGAGTAAGAACCAGCCAGCCCAGCGATCGTGAACATGCCAATTACAGCCGCGGCAACGAAGAGGTACGCGTAGTGTAGAGGCACCGGAACCTTGTTCAGGTTCCCTTCCTCATCGCGGCTCACGAACATGATGTAATAGCGCTTCTTAAGCTTCAATCCACGATCCGTGCTCAAAGTTTGGCCACCGATAACGGAGGCGCGGAGAGACGAAACCCCACAATCCCGGAAGGCAAATCAAATTCACTAATTGCCATTTCGGAATCACAGACTCTCTTGAGCTTCTCATCGAGACTAACAAACGGGTAATCCCGGCGCAACTACATCCATAGCAACGACCTAAGCTCCTGCCCTGCACAGATTCCGGGGTTATGGAAAAGCATGGCATATATCTTGCAAATCTTGCTGTCGCAACGATTTATGCTTACCAGCATGTCGCTTCGCACCCCTGAACCGATGGGCGAGCTCGCCCTGATCGAACAAATCCGCAGCACCTTCTCCGGTCGCAGCAAAGCCGTTGCCCTCGGCATCGGCGACGATTGCGCCATCCTGCGTCCCCCTTCCGGGCACGAGATCCTCGTTACCACTGACTTCAGTCTTGAGAACCGCCACTTCCGCCGCGACCTCCATCCCCCCGCCTCCGTCGGCCACCGCTGCCTCGCCCGTGGCCTCAGCGATCTCGCCGCCATGGGAGCCACTCCGATGGCGGCCTTCCTCTCCCTTGCTCTTCCCGGGGACCTTCTCCGCACCCGCAGGGGCCAGCGTTGGATCGACGGCTTCTTCGAAGGACTCCGTACACTTGCCGATCAAAACCGCACCCCGCTCGCAGGGGGCGATACATCACAATCTCCGGCAGATCTCATCCTTGCCGACATTATCCTTATCGGCTCTGCCCCCCGAGGACGCTCTATCCGGCGCTCCCGAGCACATCCCGGGGACGTTCTCTACGTCACAGGAGCACTGGGCGGAGCTCATGCCGAACTCTCCTCCTTGCTGAACTCAAACCGGCGCTCCCGAGCCAAAGCCTCGCAAGACCATCCTCATTTCTATCCCCAGCCACGACTCGCTATCGGCGCAACGCTTCTCCGCCGCAACCTCGCCTCTGCAGCCATCGATCTCAGCGACGGCCTCTCTACGGACCTGACCCACCTATGCGAATCGTCACACGTTCGCGCCGACATCGATGCCAACGCCATCCCGTTTCACCCGCTCACCAACAATCTCACTCCCGCGGAAGCTCTCAACGCAGCTCTCCACGGTGGCGAAGACTACGAACTTCTCTTCACCGCTTCCCCAACCACACGCCTCCCCGCCCGAATCGCAGGAATCCCTATCACCCGCATCGGCACGCTGCACCCTGTTCGAACCGGCAAGCCGCTCATCACAATCCACCATCCCGACACAGACTCATCCGAGCTGAAACCCTCCGGCTGGCAACACTTCGTGTCCTAGCAAAACTTAATCAGGCATCCCCTTACAATTAAATTCATGCACGAAGCGACAAAGATTATCCGCTCCACTCTCACCCGCGCCGAAGCCGGTGAGCCCCTTCATCCCGGCCCTGTCTTTGCCGCTCCCTATCATGCTCCCGGTGACCCATCCTCGATTCCCTACACCTACGCCCGCTCCCACAATCCCACGTGGACACATCTCGAAAAAGCCATCGGGCAGATGGAATCCGGCGAAGGCTATCGCGCCTCCGCCCTCGTCTTCGCCTCAGGCATGGCCGCCTGCACCGCCGTCTTCGGAGCCATCCTCCGCCCTGGCGATGTCGTTGTACTTCCCTCCAATGCTTACTATGCAGCCCGGGTCCTCGCGCAGGAGTACTTCGCCAAGATGGGCGTCCAGATCCGCCTCGCTCCTACCGCCAACAACGCACAGGGCGAGCACCTGCAAGGCGCGAAGCTTCTCTGGATCGAGACTCCCAGCAATCCCACCATGGATGTCTGCGACATCGCCTCGCTCTCCGAAGCCGCCCACAGCGCCGGAGCCCTCGTCGCCGTCGATAACACCACGCCCACTCCGCTCGGACAGCTTCCACTTGCCCTTGGCGCAGATTTCTCCGTTGCCTCCGATACCAAGGCCATGACCGGCCACAGTGACATCCTCATCGGACACGTCGCAGTCCGCGATCTCGAACTGCGCCAGAAGATCGATCAGTGGCGCACCCTCACCGGTGGCGTTCTCGGCCCGATGGAGGCCTGGCTGGCGCTTCGCTCCATCGCCACATTGCCCTTGCGACTCGAGCGCTCCTGCTACAACGCACAGCGCATCGCCGAGTTCCTCGCGACCCGATCCGAGGTCCAGCAGGTCCTTTATCCAGGCCTGCCCACACACCCCAGCCACACCATCGCAAAGAAGCAGATGCGTTACTTCGGCCCAGTTCTGAGCTTCGTTCTTCGCGATAAGACTGCCGCCGAGACATTTCTTGCGAAATCGAAGCTTCTGACAGACGCCACCAGCTTCGGTGGCATCACCTCATCGGCAGAACGCCGTGCACGCTGGGGTGGTGACCAGATCCCAGACGGCTTCATCCGTCTCAGCGCGGGTTGTGAAGATATCGATGACCTTCTGGAGGACATCGCTCAGGCTCTGCAAGCGACTCAGTGAGCGAGCTAAGTTACCGGCTTACCATTCGCCATTCTTCTGGAGCTTCTTAATCCTGCGAATCACCAGGTCTCGCTTGAGGCGGCTGAGGCGGTCAATGAAGAGAACACCGTCGAGGTGATCGATCTCATGCTGGAAGGCACGGGCCAGAAGCTCTTCGCCTTCCACCTCGAACCATTCGCCTTCTGCGTTCTGGGCTCGAACCTTGACCTTCGCGGCCCGACTGACCTTTTCGCGGATCTCGGGCAGCGAAAGGCATCCCTCTTCTTCAAACTGCTTGCCTTCGCGTTCGATGATCTCAGGATTGATGAGAACCAGCTTGGCCTCGGGGTCTTTCTTGAAACTAATGTCGATAACGGTGAGGCGTTTGGAAAGGCCTATCTGCGGAGCAGCAAGACCGATGCCATGGGCCTCGTACATGGATTCAAACATCTCCTCGACCAGCGTCTTGAGATCCTCGTCAAAAACGGTGACGGATTCTCCCCGCTTTGCAAGGACAGGGTCGGGATACTTTACGATCTCGTGGATCTTTGTCTTCTTGGCCACGTCAGTATGCTCTTATCTGTTCGATATAGCCGTTGTAATTGCGTCGGAGCTCCGCGAGAGAGTCGCCTCCGAACTTTTCGAGAACAAGGCGCGCAACGGCAAGCGCAACCATGGCTTCTGCCGCGACACCCGCCGCGGGAACCACACAGACATCGGAACGTTCATAGGCAGCTTTGACGGGCTCACGCGTCTCGAAGCTGACGCTCGCCAACGGACGACGCAGCGTTGAGATGGGCTTGAGATATCCACGCACGACGACATCCTCACCATTTGAGATGCCGCCTTCGAGCCCACCGGCATTATTGTGCTCACGCGAAAATTTTGTGAAGGCCTCGTCAGAAGCTTCATAACCGATGGCGTCGTGGACCGTCGATCCCAGCGATTCAGCGGCAGTAACCCCTCGGCCGATCTCTACGGCTTTGACGGCCTGAAGGCTCATCACCGCCTGTGCAAGCAGACCGTCGAGGCGCTCGTCCCAATTGACGTGGGTTCCAATGCCGGGAGGAAGACCATGAACGATGACCTCAAAGACTCCTCCCACGGTATCTCCCGTGCGAAGGACAGCGTCGACCTCAGCCTTCATGCGGGCTTCGTCCTCAGGATCGACGCAATTGAGGAGGATCTCCTCCTTCTGCGAGAGCGCGACGATCTCGTCCCATTGAGCCGGGCGTTGCAGCTCGGCCTTGCCGACGCGAATGACGTGCGAGAGCACCTCGATACCGAGCTCACGGAGAAGAAGCTTTGCCAGCGCTCCGGAGGCTACGCGGGCGGTAGATTCGCGGGCGCTGGCTCGCTCGAGCACATAACGTGCATCCGGAAAGTTGTACTTCAGCGCTCCTGCAAGATCCGCGTGACCGGGGCGAGGAGAGGCTACGGCCTTATGCTTCGCAGGGTCACCTTCCTCGACGGGAAGAATCTCGGTCCAGTTCTTCCAGTCATTATTGGCAATGGTCATCGCAACAGGAGAACCGATGGTCTTGCCATGACGAACGCCGGAAAGGATGTGGGCGTGGTCACGCTCGATGCGCATGCGACCACCGCGTCCGTAGCCGCGCTGGCGACGCCAGAGCTCGCGGCTTATGAACTCCTGATCGACCGGCACACCGGCTGGAAGACCGCTGACCAAGGCGACAAGACTTTCGCCGTGGCTCTCACCTGCTGTGGAAAATCGAAGCATCTCGCTGCGTAACCCTTAATCGTTCTGGCGTGAAGGCCCAAAACTTTATTGTAACAATGACATGCGGCTTACTAAATCCAGCTAGTCGACCGGCGGGGTCTCCGCGTCTTCGCCGGGAATCTGGTCGCCTTCGGGAATATCTTCCAGTAAAGAGATACGTCCATCGACGGGTGGGGCGATCGCTTGGGGGGCCTCCCCATCCTTCAGATAAGCACGGGAGTTGAAGAGGGGGCGCTCCATCGAACGGACCCAGTCGGTTACCTCACCCGGCCCTTTGCCCTGGGTTTCTGCGCTGGCGAAGGCGTTCCGCAGTGTCTGCATCTTTGCTTCAAGATCATCGAGCACATTCAGAAGCAAGGCTTCTGGGGTCATCGGCAGCTTGGGAGAGCCAAACTCATATTTCCCATGATGGGAGAGGATCATGTGCTCGACCAGAATGCGAAGTCTCTCCGGAAAAGGCTCAATTTCGCGGACCTTTTCGATCAACATGCCCTGCGCAATGCTGATATGACCGATGAGTTGCCCCTCGAGGGTATAGCCGAAGCTGGACTTCCAGTAGAGCTCGCGGACCTTTCCGATGTCGTGCAGAATGGCCCCGGTAACAAGCAGGTCGGGATCTACCTCCGGGTAAAAAGGCGCGGTGGCGAGACAGACGCGGACGAGTGTAAGCACGTGCTCCAGCAGGCCACCTATCCATGCGTGATGCAACACCTTGGCAGCCGGGGCGATGCGGTAGGAGGCTGCAATTGCCGGATCGTCGAGGAACGCAAAGACGAGGCGGCGAAGATCTGGATTTGTGAAACGGGAGACATAGCCGCGAAGCTCCTCCCACATCTCGTCGATGTTGAAGTGAGTGATGGGGAGATAGTCGGTAGGGTCGATCTCGGTCTCGGCAGCGAAGCGCAGGCGTTGCAGCGCCATCTGGAACTTGTTCTGGTACCGGGTGACCTGCCCCTGCACCTTGACATAACAGCCTTCCGAGCAGGCGCCGATAGAGTCGGCGAAATCGTCCCACATAACTGCCGGCATGGAGCCGGTCTTGTCGGTAAGGGTAACGGTGAGGAACTGGCCACCCTGACGTTTTTCACGCAGCTGGAGAGAGGAAAGAACGAAGTAAGAGGTAACGACAGCGTTTTCGAACCGTGGCGCGTCCGCGATGAAAAAGTCTTTCATTAGAACCAGAATACGCTGTCGGACAAAGACAAAAGACACGAGGCCGAAGCCTCGCGTCTTTGTCTGTAAGGAAATTGCCAGCAGCTAGTTATTCGGCTGAGGTGCCGGTGCCGCAGGCGCAGGTTCCGCGGGTACAGGGGCTGCCGGAGCTGGAACCGGGGACGGAGTGATTCCCTGAGGCGTAGCGCCCAAGGAGGGGCTGACGGTCGGGTCAGGCGGAGGAGCAGCGGGCGGCGCCTCTGTGGGCTTGTTCTGCAGACGCTCCTTAGGAGCACCCTTCGCCCGAACCGCCTTCTTCTTCGTAGCCGTGTCGCCATTCAGACCAAGTGGAGACGCTTGCTGCTTCTGATCCTGCTGCTCATTAGAAGTAGCAGACGCGGGCGTAAATGCAGCCTTCTGCTTGACCACCGCTTGCTTTCTGGCAGCCTTGTCGGCCTCTTCCGTCTTGGCACGGTAGCTGTAACGACTCTTACCGTTCGTTGCAGGCTTCGGAGCCAATGGATCGTCTCCAACCCCCGACAAAACCTGCGTTGTGCTCTCAGCAGGAGGAGCAATCGCCGCACCTGGCGCAATTGCATTTCCGGCATCACCAGTCTGCGTGGAGGTTGCCTCACCGGCACCTGCGCCTACAGCCGTATCCTGCGGGCCGGGAGGAAGCGCATTGCGCGGAGCCTGTCCGAAGCGGACCTTTTCGCGCCTGATCTTCTTAGGCTTCGAAGGTGCACTGCTGGCGGTCTTGGTGGGAGCGGTGGAAGGAACAGGAGCGTTCGCCGCCGGTGCAACAGCGGCAGCGGAGGGAGCAGAAGCAGGGGCTGTGGAACTGGCCACCGCTGGGGTTGCAGCCGGAGCTGGCCCTGCTTTGCTCACAGTTGAGAAACGCCCACCGCGATCGAATCGCTGCTTCTCTTCCTTCTTCTTTTTAGGAGACGGCGGTGCATAGGCGCTGAAGACCGGCTTAGTCTGACGCGGGCTCGCACCGGAGTCGACAAAACCGGGCTTGATGTCGATGTAGGCATCTTCACGTAGCTTCGTCAGATAGGCACGCAGAGCAGGCTGCATCTGCTGCATATACATCGCTTCCTGAATCTGCGGCTCGATGTCCTTCATAGCGGGAACACCGGCTGCCTGATGCTCGGTCACCTTGAGAATGACAAAGCCCTGGCGGGTACGGATAGGAGCGGTCACCCCGCCGGCAGGCAGGGAGAAGGTCTGATCTTCGAGGACCTTAGCCAGGGCTCCCCGCTTGAAGAGGCCGAGATCGCCTCCCTGAGAAGCAGTTGGCCCACCGGAGTTGGCCTTCGCCGTCTCCTCGAAGGAGTCACCAGCCTTGAGCTTCGCGGCGATACCCTCTGCCTTGGCCTGAGCCTGGGCCACAACGGCCTCGGAGGCATCGGCGGGAGTGGGAACGAGGATCTCGCTCAGGTGCACTTGTTCAGGCTGCGCAAAGTCGTTCTTGTGAGCGTCGTAATAAGACTGTTCCTGCCCCTGGGTCATCTGCAGGTGGCGACCGACCTCGTCGCGAACAACCTGCTGGGTAAGAATGCTGTTCTTGATGTTGGCCTTGAAGTCCTCAAAGGAGACACCCTGTTGCCGGGCTGCCCTTTCGAGGTCTTCCATGGAATCCATGTGATTCTGCTTGCGAATCTCATCCAGCCGCCGGATGACCTCGGCGTCGGCGTTCAGGCCAAGCTCCTTGGCGCGAGAGAGAAGGAGCTGCTGGTCGATCATGTCGCGCAAAAGATTCTTCTGGCGGTCGGCAGCCTCTTCAGAACTAGCCTGATTCTGCTGGTTTTCCATAGCCAGCTGCTGCACGCTGCGCTCCATGTCGCTGCGGCTGATGATCTGGTCATTGACCCTGGCGACGACATCCTCGACCACGGTTCCATTGGGGGTAATGGCGGCTGGCGTCGGCAGGGAAATCTGCTGCTGCGGCGCATTGGGAACAGCCACCGGACTCTGGTATCGCGGAGCCTGGGCCAGGGCCGTAACCGGCAGCACCAGCAGGCTAAACCCGCATACTGCCTTGAACTGCGAAATTCGAAAGGTCATCGTCACTCGTTATCTCTGCCAACATCCACAGATTGGGCAGCCTGCACCCGCGTCACGCCCTTCCCGGTTGGACTTCCCGAAGACGGCGGACGGTATCCGCGTCCCATCATTCTAACCGTCCTGACGAGAAGAGGCGAATCCAGATTCTGAATGGTGTAGAGGCTTACCTGCCGATGCTATACTCCGTCCAACCATAGACGCGTCTATAGTGTCTGTAGAGCGTCTTGCGCGAATTTTCTGCGCAGCTTTGCTCTTCCGAGGTTACCGAATCGATGGCACCCCGCACACGCCGCGCACTGTTCTCCGTCACTGTCTTCCTGGCCACTTGCGCAGTGGCTGGATCGTTGATCAACCAGAGGGTGGCCGCCCAATCGGCTACAGATGAGTCGGCACTCCGCGACAGTCTCCGCAACTTCACCAGCGTCTACTCCCTGGTGGAGCAGAACTATGCCGACAAGATGACCGCCGACAAAACGGATAAAGCCATCTATGACGGCGCGATTCCGGGCATGCTGCATGTGCTCGATCCGCACTCGAACTTCTACGACCCCAAGGCCTACGCGCAGATGCGCGAAGACCAGCATGGAAGGTACTACGGCGTAGGAATGACGATCCAGCCCCAGCCGGACCCTACGGCCAAGGGCGGAACCAAGATCGTCGTGCTGTATCCGTTCGAAGGAACCCCTTCGTATAAGGCAGGTATCCGACCCGGCGACACGATTCTCTCGGTCGACGGCAAGAGCACCGAAGGAATGGACTCAGCCGCCGTCGCCTCACTCCTGAAGGGGCCTCGCAATACCCACGTGATCGTCACGATGAGCCGGGAAGGGTCGTCTAAGCCACTGGAGTTCGATCTGGTGCGCGACGAGGTCTCGCGGCCGTCCGTCGATCTCTCTTTCATGATCCGTCCTGGCATCGGCTATATGCACGTCACGAACTTCATGGAGACGACAAGCCGGGAGGTCGGTGACGCACTCGATAAGTTCGGCAATATCAACGGATTGATTCTTGACCTGCGCGGAAATCCGGGCGGGCTGCTCAACGAAGCCGTCAACATGAGCGATAAGTTCCTGCAGAAAGGTCAGATCGTCGTCTCACAGCGCGGACGCGCCTTCCCAGACCAGGTCTATCGCGCTGCTCATGGATCGGATACGAAGTATCCCATTGTGGTTCTGGTCAACCGGAATACGGCATCGGCAGCGGAGATCGTCTCCGGAGCTCTGCAGGATCATGATCGTGCCCTGATCGTCGGTGAAACCACCTTCGGAAAGGGACTGGTTCAAACGGTCTTTCAGATATCCGAGAATACGGGTCTTGCCCTGACCACCTATCACTACTACACCCCCTCGGGGCGCTTGATTCAGCGCAATTACAACAATGTTTCGCTGTATGACTACTACTACGTTCGCGACTCATCGTCGCAGCCCAAGGACAAGAGCAATCTTGAGGTGAAGCTGACCGATTCAGGACGCACCGTCTATGGCGGCGGCGGAATTACTCCGGATAAGCCGATCGACAATCTGAAGACAAACCACTTCCAGGAGTCTTTGCTGCAGAACTATGCGTTCTTCAACTTCAGCAAGCACTACCTGGCTACCCATAGCTCGGTCGGCAAAGACTTCGTCGTCGACGATGCGGTAATGCAGGAGTTCAAGACCTTTCTGAAGTCGCAGCCCACGCCCATCGAATATACCGATCAGGATATGGCGGGCGTTCAGGACTGGGTCAAGGAAAGCATCAAGAGCGAACTGTTCACATCGCAGTTTGGACAGCTCGAAGGATTGAAGGTGCGTGCAGAGTGGGACCCTCAGATCGCGAAGGCGGTTAGCTATCTTCCCGAGGCCCAGACATTACAGGAGCACCTGAAGCTGGCCCAGAAGACAAACCCCACGAATCCATAGTCTTCAACTAAAGCCATCCTGGCCGCCCGCATTGTTGTTATGATGCGGGCGGTTTTCTTTAATCGCGCCGGACTATAGTGATAGCGAAGAAAAGAGGTGCCCGATGAAGAGGATCGATATCGTATACAGATTGATTGCTGTTGCTTCTCTTCTGCTACCTGCAACAGCACTCTCAGGACAAGGCGTACTTTCAATCGACGGTACAGCGACCTATCGTGAACGCATGACGCTGCCTCCGGACGCAGTCTTCGAGGCCACACTCGAGGACATCTCCCGAGCTGACTCACCAGCATCCGTACTTGGCCAGGCCCATCTCGAACAGCCGGGCAACCCTCCCTTCCACTTCACAATTCAATATGACCCCTCACAGGTTCTGCCGAATCATATCTATGCTGTTCGCGCGCGGATAACCCAGGCTGGACGTGTGCTCTTTACAACCGATCAGCGATATCAGGTGCTCACGCAGGGCCATGGAAGTGAGATCGGAACGATAATGCTGCGTCGCACTGGTGGCTCTGCGAGTGCAACGAGGGCCGCTGACGTTTCCCTGCGAGAGATCTACTGGAAGCTGGTGCAGCTGGGAAATAAGCAGGTCACCGCTGCCGACCAGCAGCAGGAAGCTAATCTTGTTTTTCGCGCCGAGGGACGTGTTACGGGGTCGGGAGGATGCAATCGCCTGACTGGAAGCTATATCGCAAATGAGCACTCTCTTCGATTCAATGGAATGGCCAGCACCAGAATGGCCTGCATGCGAGGGATGGAGATAGAGGATCGCTTCCTGGCAACACTCGAACACGTGCGAACGTGGAAGATCTCAAACCAGCAGCTGGAACTTTACGATGAGAGTGGAAGAACAGTGGCGAGGTTTACAGCCGAAGCGATGAAATCAAGGTGAGGAACAAATCGCTGGAGCGGGAGACCGGGATCGAACCGGCGACATTCAGCTTGGGAAGCTGACGTTCTGCCACTGAACTACTCCCGCTTCTAAGCGAATTATATCGCGTGACACGCAGGAAGATTGAGCCGACAACTCACGATGCTCCGATTTGCAGCATCTGACGTTGTAGACTCATCGGACAGTCCCTAAGATCATCCGATTCCAACCTTCGCGTGAGGGAATTACTCCATGGCACATCTGTTCCGGTACTCTCCACTGGTCGCTTTGTTTCTTCTCTGCTCTGTCCTTTCTGCACAAACTCCAAATGCCTGGACTGTTCTGAATGAGGGCCTGACAAATAAAGAGATCGAGGATCGAACCATCGCCGTGCGCCTGCTAGGCACTCTGACAGACGATGCCCAGGCACCGGATCTTGCATTGAAGGCACTCGGCGATGAGAAGCCTGAGGTACGAGCGGCGGCGGCGGATGCTCTTGGCCAGTTGAAGGTCGCCTCAGCCGTCGCTCCTTTGACGAAAATAGTTAGTGACGACGAAGAGCCAGTAGTAGTGATTGCAGCCGCACGGGCGCTTGTCGCTCTCGACTCCCCTCTCGGCTATGAGGTCTTCTATGCCGTGTTGACCGGTCAAAGGAAGAGCGGCTCCAGCCTGATGGAAGAACAAAAGAAAATGTTCAGGGACCCCAAGAAGCTGGCACAGTTCGGTTTCGAGCAAGGAGTGGGCTTCGTTCCCTTCGGTGGACTGGGCTTGAATCTTGTACGCACTCTGACGAAAGACGACGTCTCGCCAGTTAGAGCAGCCGCAGCCAAAGTGCTCTCGAACGACCCGGACCCAAAGACTCTCGCCGCACTGGAGAATGCAACTCGCGACGACAATTGGCTGGTTCGATCCGCCGCCATCGATGCTATCCGCTTAAATCAAGACAAGAGCGTTCTTCCAATTCTGGAGACGCATCTAGATGACATCAAGCCCGCCGTACGTTACGCCGCGGCTGCAGCAGTGATTCATATCCAGGACGGAAACGTCGCAAAGCCAAAGCCTAAACCGATGACCAAGCCGAAGGCACAACGCCATGCAACGCAAAAATAGGCTTAAGCCTCTCGTAGTGCGCGAATGATCGCACGTATATCGGCAGGATCGACAATCGCTACATCGTCTTTCCCCGGCGCGGCTCGGCGCACGCTGCCATGAAAGTGGTAACCTTTTGTCGATCGCGCCACCAGTGCTGCGTTGCTGAGGCGCAACCCTCCTCCAGCTGCAATATCGATACGTCCATCCGCAAGCTCGATCAGTTTAGCCAGATTCGTCGCACCCACGACTACATCGCGCTCGCCGCCTGAAGTAAGAACCCTTTTGCAACCGGAGGCTATAACGTCTTCCAATGCCCGATCGAGTACAGGGGTACGGTCAAAGGCTCGATGGAAGGTTACCTCCAACGGCGAGGCCAGCTTGACTAACTCGCGTGTTCGCTCGATATCGACTGTCGCATCATCACGAAGAACCCCCAGTGCGAAGCCGCGGACTCCCAGTGAGCGAGCGTGCAGCAGGTCATCTTTCATCAACGCGAATTCATCTTCGCTATAAAGAAAATCACCTGCGCGAGGCCGCAGCAGAACATAGACCGGCAACCCGCTCTGCTCTACTGCGGCTCGGATAAAGGCGTGGCTCGGCGTCAATCCGTCTTCACTGAGCGCCGAGCACAGCTCAATACGATTCGCCCCTCCCTCTCGCGCCGCCATGCATGCCTGCATGGTCTCGGCGCAGAGTTCGAAGGTAATCGTTCTGGTCATGCAAGGCTCAACGACGGAGGAATCGAAGACTTGTCTGAACCAAGGGAAGTATTCGGATCTGGTCCCATAGTGAAGACAAGCTTGCCACCTTCCACAATGTCTGAATGGTGGAACCACGTCCGCTGCTGTACTTTGCCGTTGAGCGAGAACGTCTGGACATACTGGTGCGAGGGATCTTTACGTTCGACCACGATCTCCAGTTTCTTGCCCCCCCCAAGTTCGACCGTCGCGCTATCAAACAAGGGCGAACTAAGAACATAGTTTCCGCTGACTGGATCGACAGGATAAAAGCCGAGCGCGCTGAGGATGTACCACGCCGACATCTGTCCTACGTCTTCGTTCCCCTGCATGCCGTCCGGCTTATCGGCATACATGGTCTCAAGCAGGCTTCGAACACGCGCCTGCGTCTTGTGGGGCACTCCCGCATACACGTACAGATATGCGATGTGGTGCGACGGCTCATTTCCATGTGCGTATTGACCGACCATTCCAGCAATGTCGGGCGGCGCGTCTTCAGGAAGATCACTCGGAGCGGTGAAGAGCCCGTCGAGCTTCGTGATGAAGGTCTCTCGACCGCCCAGCAGCTCAATCAGTCCAGCAGCATCGTGCTGTATCCCGAAGGTCGCCTGCCAGGCGTTGGATTCGGTGTAGTCACGCCATTTCTTCGAGTGTCCCATGTCGATGGGACGGAAGGGCGTAGTCCAGTTGCCGTCCTCAAGCTTCGGACGCATGAAGCCCACCGAGCGATCGTAGTAGTTGCGATAGTTCTTCGATCGCTGGACCAGCATCTCCGCATCGTCATTCTTTCCCAGCTTGCGCGCAACGTGTGCGATAGCCCAGTCGTCGTAGCAGTACTCGAAGGTCTTCGAGACAGACTCTTCTTCTTTATCGGCAGGGATGTAGTGAAGCTTGCGATAGTAGCCGAGACCGCGATAGTCATCCACCATGGCGCGCTTCATCATCAGGCTGTAGGCCTTTTCGTAGTCGATCCCCGTGAAGCCCTTGTTGCAGGCCTCCGAGATCACAGCAGCAGAGTGGTAGCCCGTCATCGTGCCTGTCTCGGTGGACATCAGCGGCCACACCGGCATTCCTGCGGGGCTCTGCTCAGCCATGCGCATCAGCGTATTCATGAACAGCGGAACGCGCTCCTTCTCGATAAGCGTGAACGTCGGATGAGCGGCGCGGAAGGTATCCCATAGCGAGAAGGTGGAGAAGTTATGTTCTCCCGATGCCAGCGTATGGATCTGGTTATCCATGCCGCGATAGCGCCCATCTACATCGTCAAAGAGGGTCGGCCCCAGCGACAGGTGATAGAGCGCAGTGTAGAAGATGCGCTTATGCGTCTCGTTCGTGCTGGAGACTCCGATCTTCGACATCTGGCGCCGCCATGTCTCTCGCGCCGTTGTCCGCACCTTGTCGAACTCCCAGCCGGGAGCCTCTGCTGCGAGATTCTTCGCGGCACCATCGGCATCGACGCCCGAGATTCCCGTCTTGACCAGGATCCGCTCGTTTGCCTTCGTGGTGAAATAGAGAACGCACTTGAGATTCTTGCCCTTCAGCTCATCTGAACCAGCAGGCGCAGGGACCTCTTTATCGTCCACATAAAAGACAACGCGATCAGGCCGCTTCGACAGCTTCAGCGCGAAGTAAGCATGGCGATTCTTGCCCCATGCAGAGGTTCTCCTTCCACCCGCAAGCGTATCGGGAGCAGTAAGGCGCAGCTCGGCGGAATCGCAGGGTCCTGCTCCCGGCCCGTAGCCATGTTGCAAGTCGAGGATGAGATAAGACTTGTCGCTTGCGGGGAAGGTGTAGCGATGCAACCCTGTGCGCTCCGTTGCAGTCAGCTCGGCGCGAACTTTATAGTCCTTCAGCATTACGGAGTAGTAGCCGGGCTCCATGCGCTCGTCGGCGTGATCGAAGCGCGAGCGATAGCCCTCGTCGGGATTGCTGCGGTCTCCGGGCACAATGTGCGCGTCGCCTGTTCCTGCCATCACCAGAAAATCGAGAAGATCGCCGCAGCCGGTTCCACTCAGATGCGTATGACTGAAGCCCATGATGGAGCTGTCGGAGACGTGGTATCCCGAGCACCAGTCCCAACCGTCGTTGAAGGTATCCGGGCTCAGCTGCACCATGCCAAACGGCAGCGCGGCTCCAGGAAAGCAGTGGCCATGGCCGCCTGTGCCGATCCGTGGATCGACCCAACGGAGCGGATCTTCTGTTGATGCCTTGGCGGCGTAAGCAAACTTATCTACAGGAAACGCACTTGCAGCACATGCGGCTGCGCTCCCCTCAAGAAACCTTCTACGGCTGATCATGAATTCTCCGTTTTACAAGATGGAGGGCATAGCACGTGGAATTGCTCGACAGACTTATACCCAACATGGCAAACATATCTTACGTAAGCGCTGATGTAGCGGCAACTATGGGAAAATGACACCAAGCCATCTCGATGAATCTTCCAAAGCCTACATCCAGCAGACGCCAGTTTCTCCGCACTCTAACCGCCGCCACAATCGTTCCCAGCCTGCATGGAACGTTAGAGGCATCTCAATCCTCCATTGAGGTTCCTGCCGTCAAAGCGCCCTGGGATATGACTCAGGGACGCCCCAGGTTTTCGGAGCGAAAATTCTACAGCGACGCGGTCGAGGCGTTCTTGAAAGAACGCAGCTCCCGAATCGCTGATCCGGCGCTTGCATCCCTCTTCGTCGCCTGTTTTCCCAACACGCTCGACACTACCGTCGAGCCCGGGACCTTCGAAGGCAAGCCTGATACTGCTGTGTTGACCGGCGACATTGAAGCCATGTGGCTTCGTGATTCCTCTGCTCAGGTGTGGCCCTACCTTCCTTTGGCAAAGAATGACCGCCCGCTGCGGGATCTACTGGAAGGTGTTATCCGCAGGCAGGCACGATGCATCCTCATCGATCCCTATGCCAATGCCTTCATGGCCGACCTCAACGCACCACCGCTGCCGTGGAGTCTCAAGGACAAGACCGAGCTCAAACGGGGTGTAGGTGAGCGAAAGTGGGAGATCGACTCCCTCTGCTACCCCATTCGTCTGTCGCATGGTTATTGGCGTCAGACCGGCGATACCGGCCCCTTTGATCAACGATGGCGCGAAGCCATGCGGCTTGTCGTCGACACGCTGCGCATTCAGCAGCGTAAGCAGGGAGATGGGCCATACCACTTCCAGCGCGAATCTACCGTCTCTACCGAGACACTGCCCGCTGCGGGCCTGGGAAATCCCGTGCGTCCCGTCGGTCTTATCGCCTCCGGCTTCCGGCCCTCCGACGATGCCTGTATCTTTCCCTTCCTCGTCCCGTCGAATCTCTTCGCCGTCACTTCGCTGCGGCAGTTGGCCGAGATGGCGCATGCAATTCTTCATGACGACACTCTGGCGAACTCGGCCAGCTCACTCGCATCTGAGGTGGAAGCCGCCCTGCGCCAGTACGCCATCGCTACGACTCCCAATGGAACCATCTGGGCTTATGAGGTCGACGGTTACGGCAGCCAGCTCCTGATGGACGACGCCAACGTTCCCAGTCTGCTTGGCCTGCCGTATCTCGAAAGCTCCCCCGACGCGGCGCTTTATGCCCGTACGCGAGCCTTCTGCTGGAGCGAGCGCAACCCATGGTTCTTTCGCGGCAGCGCGGGAGAAGGTATCGGTGGGCCGCACATCGGTCGCGACATGATCTGGCCGATGTCGCAGATCATCTACGCCCTGACAAGTACACGCGGGGATGAGATCCGGAGCTCGCTCAGCATGTTGAAGAACGCAGCCTCGGGCTTCGGCTTCATGCATGAGAGTTACTTCAAAGACGATCCCAGGCGCTTCACCCGTGCATGGTTCGCATGGGCCAACACACTCTTCGGAGAACTGGTCGGAACACTTGCAGCCACGCGTCCAGAGTTCCTGAAGCCCTAGCTAGCCGTGCCGTGCCCGCCACAGAGCTCCCAGGATGGGATCGACCATGCCGGGCACTACTTTCAAGGTAGGCAGATCGCGACGCAGGACTTCGACGATTCCCTCACGCACCGGCGCGACGTGCTCCATGATGCTGCCGGTGAATGCCAGATCCGGCAGCCAGTCAGCCCGGGTGTCGGCCCGCCGAAGCCGGTCGATCACCAGCCTCGCAAGATGTGCCAGTTCCTCAGCCTCTCGTTGGAGCACATGCTGCGCCACTGCATCTCCGGCAGCAGCGCACGAAACGACGATAGGCGCGAGCTTGGTGAAGTCAGGTGGCGGAATCTGGTTGGCATAGCCCACAAGCTCATCAAAATTATTCAGATCCCACAACTGCAAAATTGCAGGCAGAAGAGTTGTCTCTCGCTGCTCATCGATCGCAAGAGCAGTATCGCGCAAAGCCTGCTGGCCGATACGTGCTCCCGATCCCTGATCCGAGAGAGCCGGCCCCCATCCGCCCGCCGTAGTCAGCTCACCGGCAGCTGTGCGTCCCGCGACGTTTGACCCTGTACCAGCCATCACAAGGACGCCCGGCCCACCGAAGAATGCCCCGTCAAGTGCAATCTCGACGTCTCCGACGAGGATCAACGATCCACCCACTCTTTCGGCGAAGACTTTGCGGACCCAGTCGGTGACTAGGGTCACAGTGATTCCCGCCGCGCCGACACAGCTTCGCGTAACATCGCGAACCGAGACGCCGCTGATCGATTCAAGGTCTTCGATTGCCTTGGCAAAGTTCTCGTCCGCCGTGGCCTCATCGGTACGCATGCGCTTGATCGTGCCCCCGCGGACGCGCGCAAGCTCACGCGTCTCATCGGCCAGGACATACTCTGTTTTAGTTCCGCCCAGATCTACTGCAAGGTAAAGCGCCAACGAATCGTCCTCGTGCTGCGATCTATCCCACCACCACAGTGGCTCGACGCTTCATCTTAAATGAGAAGAAGGATTACTGCTAAACTTAGCCGCCAGCCGTAAATCTTTCGTCAGGCGCCCCCATGTTGCGATGACGATCTTCATCCGTTCTCGACCGCAAAACTGTGGACGGAGCAGAGTTGCCACTTTGGATGCGGGACAGCGGCGAGGAGAGCTAGGCTCTCCTCGCCACCAGACATCTATTCGTCGTTTTCACGGAGCTTGGCGATAACGGCGAAGTCCTCAAGCGTGGTGGTATCGCCCTTGACCTCACCTGTAGTCGCCAACTCTCGCAGAAGGCGCCGCATGATCTTGCCGCTGCGGGTCTTCGGAAGGCTATCCGTGAAGCGAACGTCGTCGGGACGAGCGAGCGCTCCAATTTCCTTTGCAACCCACTGCCGAATCTCGAGCTTCAACTCCTCGGAGACGCGGTGTCCCTGCTCCAGCGTGACGAACGCGCAGATAGCCTGCCCCTTCAGATCATCGGGACGTCCCACAACCGCAGCCTCTGCAACCTTCGGGTGTGCAACTAGGGCCGACTCAATCTCCATGGTTCCCAAGCGGTGGCCGCTGACGTTCAACACATCGTCCACACGGCCCATCAGCCAGTAGTAGCCATCTGCGTCACGGCGAGCTCCGTCACCGGTAAAGTAGCTTCCCGGAACCTCAACCCAGTAGGCCTGCTCGTATCGCTCAGGATTGCCATAAACAGTGCGCGCCAGCGAAGGCCAGGGAGTACGGAAGACCAGAAGCCCACCCTTGCCGTCTGTGACCGGCTCACCCTCTTTTGTAACGATCTCGGGAACGATGCCAAAGAAGGGACGCGTTGCCGAACCGGGTTTGGCAGCGACAGCTCCAGGCACAGGAGCGATCATGATGGCTCCTGTCTCAGTCTGCCAGTAGGTATCGACGATGGGGCAGCGTTCCTTGCCCACCTCGCGATGAAACCACATCCATGCTTCGGGATTGATCGGCTCGCCAACCGTTCCCAGCAAACGCAGCGAAGAGAGAGAGTACTTACGGACCCACTCGACCCCCCACTTGGTAAAGGCACGAATGGCCGTCGGCGCCGTGTAAAAGATGGTGACCTTGTGTGCGTCGATGATCTTCCAGAAACGATCACACTCGGGCCAATTCGGAGCGCCCTCGTACATCATCACCGTAGCCCCGTTCTGAAGCGGACCATAGACAACGTAGCTGTGCCCTGTGACCCAACCGATGTCCGCGCTGCACCAGTAAACGTCATCTTCATGGAGATCGAAGATGTACTTCGAAGTCAGGTAGGTCTGGACCGAATAGCCGCCTGTCGTGTGCAGTAGCCCCTTCGGCTTCCCTGTCGTACCCGAAGTGTAGAGAAGATAGAGCGGATCCTCTGCGTCCATCCACTCCGCCGGGCACTCCTTCTCGGCAGTCAGCATGGACTCGTCCCACCACACATCGCGCCCTGGCTTCATCGGTACCGGAGTTCCACTGCGACGATAGACAACAACGTGCTGAATCGTCGGGCATTGCTCAAGCGCCTCGTCGGCGATCTTCTTGAGCGGAATCTCGCTGCCACGGCGATAAGAGGTGTCCTGGGTGATCAGAGCAACGCAGGAAGAGTCGTTGACGCGGTCAACGATGGCATGTGCGGCAAAGCCTCCGAAGATGACCGAATGAACGGCGCCGATGCGCGCGCAGGCGAGTAGAGCGATCGCCAGCTCCGGGCACATGCCCATGTAGATCGCCACGCGGTCGCCCTTGCGAACGCCAAGCCCCTTGAGCACATTGGCAAAGCGCTGAACCTCGGCATGAAGATCGGCATAGGTCAGTCTGCGAACTTCGCCGGGCTCCCCTTCCCACAGCAAAGCAATCTTGTCGCGGCGAACACCCAGTGCATGGCGATCGACACAGTTGTGCGAGATGTTGAGCTTGCCATCCGTAAACCACTTCGCCCCCAGACCGGAGCCGTCGCGACCCGGTTCAAGAACACGGGTCCAGGGAGCGAACCATTCCAGTTCGGATGCCGCCTCGCCCCAGAACTCCTCGGGCTTCTCAACACTGTGGCGATACATCTGCTCGTACTGTTCGAGGCTTGAGATATGGGCCTTGGAGCGAAACTCCTGCGAAGGTTCGAAGACCCTGTTTTCCCTCAAGCTAGAGTCTAGATTCGCCGTTCCTTCTTGAATCGCCGTCACGCCATATCCTCCACTAAATTCGGTACAAAAAAGGTACGCTATGGCTTATACGAGCGGCAACCTGTAGCTAGGACAAATGTCCCGCCTGGACACTCTGGAGCAGATTTTGCGCCTCTTCGCCATGTCGATAATCGCGCCAAAACCGATCTCCCTTCATCCTCGGGAATACACTCAACATCAGAATGTCCTCCTCTACAGTCTTCTGGTCTGCCGGCGTAGGTTTCTTTCTTGGCTTTGCCTTCGGAGTGGGGTGCGCTCTTGCCGTGATGTTTTCCATCTATATGGGCGGCTATCGAGCAGCGGTCCGCGACTCCCAGCTACCGGAGCTGCCTAAGCGTTACCTCAATGCCCTCAAGAAGCTGGACTCCCCAGAGAACAGTACGGAATAGCCAAGCTTGTACAAACCCTATAAACACAGGTAGTCTGACACTGTCGTCAGCCTTTCCGGTTGTCGATCTCCGGGTTCCCGTTCCGCTTCGCCAAAAAAGACAGGATGGGGACCCGTTCCTTCAAATTCACTCATTTTTCGCCACCCATATAGGATCGATTTAGTCTTCATTTGGGCTCGCTCGGCCTCTGAGTGGCGTGTCTTTTGGAGAAGCCGACGAGTCCAGAGAGAGACCGTCCGACAACTCTTCTTAAAAACGCATCGCGAAGCAGGTGAGTCTGTGCACTCCGAACTCCCCTGCTTCGTGATTCCGAAAGATCAGCTTCGTGCCGCAATCATCGTCTTCAACTCTTTTACCTCGGCGGTCAAAGCTGTGATCTGCCGCAGTATCTCGCCTCGTTCTTTCCCCTCACGCAACGGATCCTTCTCTTCGACGTAGAAGTTGCCGCTGGGCTCGAGTACGCAGCGTTGCACCTCGCTGTAATCGTGAAGCCCCTGCTTATGCAGGATCGATTTCAACTCAAGATCGCTGAGAGCTTCACGCTTTACTGCCTCGGCATCGACCTTTCCATCTCTGATCAATACGGTCTCTTTGCCCTCAATCATCTTGTTCAGCTGAGGAAGGTGAAAGAGAATACGCGTCAACACGAAGTTGATTACAAGCAGCGAAAAAACTCCGATGATGCCGCCCGAAACAGAGTTGTCATCACCGATGATCGAGTTCTGCACCGTATTTGAGAGACAGAGCAGAACAATCAGATCGAAGGGGTTGAGCTGCGCCAGCTCTCGCTTGCCGAACAGGCGCAGGAACAGAACGAGACAAAGGTAGACAATGACAGGCCGCAGAATCTTTTCCAGCAACGGCACATGCAGATGAAACATGCTGTCGAACATGGAAGTGCCTCCTCGTCTCCGCCCTCAGGCGTAACGACTCTGATGCCACTGCCATGCGCTGGCGATGATCTGGTCAAGCTCCGGGAACTTCGGCTTCCAGCCCAGCTCTGTCTTGATCTTCTCCGAGCTGGCCACAAGAACAGCCGGATCTCCGGGGCGCCGTTCGCACTCCTCCACCGCAATCGGCCGGCCCGTGACGCGGCGAACGGAATCGATCACCTCGCGTACCGTAAAGCCCTGCCCACTGCCAATGTTGTAGATCAGACGGCTGCTGTGCTCCAGCGCGCCGAGAGCAAGAAAATGCGCCTCAGCCAGATCGCGAACGTGGATGTAGTCGCGGATACAGGTGCCGTCCTTGGTGGGGTAATCCTGCCCAAAGACCTTGATGCCGGCCCGGCGTCCCATCGCTACATCGAGAATGAGCGGGATCAAGTGCGACTCCGGCTCGTGTGCCTCGCCATATCCCTCGATAGCACCGGCTACGTTGAAGTAGCGCAGGCTTGCATAACGAAAACCATGGATGCGGTTCAGCCATGTCAGCATCTGTTCGACCAGAAGCTTGCTCTCTCCATAGGCATTCGTCGGTAACAACCGTGCCTCTTCCGTAATAGGAGTCGCCAGGGGTTCCCCATAACAGGCCGCGGTAGAGCTGAAGACAATCCGGTCATGGCCTGTAGCGAGCATTGCCTCCAGCAGAGTCAGTGTCGCCATGGTGTTGTTGCGGAAATATACCTCAGGAACCTTCATGCTCTCGCCTGCTTCGATCAACGCGGCGAAGTGCATAACGCCGTCGAAACGGCCTCGACGAAGAGTCTCTTCGATCCGCTCCCGGTCGGCTAAATCTCCCTCAATGAAGCGTGCTCCTGAAGCGACTGCCTCGCGGCGGCTATGGCAGAGATTGTCATAGATCGTCACTTCGTGACCCGAAGCAAGCAGCAGTCGGCTGACGGTTCCGCCGATATAACCTGCGCCGCCCGTAACTAAGATGTTCATTTCATGGCTCCTATTCTTATTTCTGCATACCACAAAAGTACCAGTGTCAAGTAAATGTGCCTGCGGCACTATACTGGTATCAGCGCTTGGCAGAGCTCCGGCAGAAAGACCGGTTTTGGACTCCCAATTGCTTGATGTTGACTGCAACCCTGACGCAATTCTTCACGTCTGTCTTAATTACGCACTATGACGACAGCGAAGTGTTGTCGTCGGTAATTGTTGCATCGAGCGATGACTCGACGGCATACGAAAATTTGGGCTGGGGTTCATCCTCCCCGGTACACCAGTCCTCCGGTATTTTTACCCGGATTGGTCCCCATGTTCCATCCCTTCTGTAGCAGAGGGGTGTCAACAAAAAGGACTTGTTATGGCTAAGCCATTGCGCACGAACGATCCCACTCCGCAGAGCGTGCAGTTCTCCCATTTCGGTGTTTTGAATGACGGCCAACAGGGCAAAGGATCGCTGTTTACCTCGATCACTCTGAATGTCATCGTTGCGATCATCATCTGTATTGTGAGTGCGGCAGCAAAAAAGACTATCGAAACCAGCCGCAAGCTTACCGAGGTGAGCCTCGCGCTTCCTCCTAAACCGATCGAGCCGATCAAGCCGAAGATCCTTCCCAAACCTCTTCCCCCTCCCCCTGTGGTGAAGACGGAGCCCCCGAAGATTAAACTGCCGGAGATCAAGCAGCCGGAACCTCCCAAGCCCGTCGCGGTTAAGATGCCTCAACCTGCTCCCGTCATTCCTCCGACTCCTCCTGCACCGCCAAAGCAGGTAAATGCTCCTCCTGCTCCGAAGGTCGTCTCGCTGGCACATCCTCAGGCCGCCTCAGTGGTGAACAACTCTCCGCACCCAACACCAGTCGCCCTGGGCCAGGCCAACAACCCCATCGCTCCCTCCAATCGTCCCGCCACCAGCGCTATCGATTTGGGACAAAGGGGAATGCCCGGTATGCCCGCATCGAACACCGGCACAGGTCCTCGTGCGACATCGGTCAATCTAGGCTCAGGTTCTCCGGGTGGTCAGAACATGACGGGCAATGGAGTTCGCCCGGTTCAAGGTGTAAAACTCGGCGTTGCCGGTGGTACCGGACCATTGAATTCGACAAGCCATGCACCTGTGGGGCCGGTCAATCTGGGTCAGGCCGCAGCTCCTACTATGCCGAAGCCGGTTACACCGACCGCCACAGCAGCCAAGGCTCCCAAAGTGCTCTTCAAGCCGCGTCCCGAATACACTCCTGAGGCCATCAAGCTGCGCATCGAGGGTGTCGTTTCGGTTCGGCTGCGAGTTTCGGCCACGGGAGTTGTGCAGGTTCTCGGGGTTACAAGCGACCTCGGTCATGGCCTTGGAGAGTCGGCGATTCGCGCTGTGCAGGCGACTCGCTTTCAACCCGCTACCGATGCCTCTGGGCATCCGGTCGACTGGGAAGGTATCGTGAATGTTGCCTTCCAGCTTGCAGGATGAGGTTCTCGTCTCGCCTTTTTGCCGTTTCTTGACTTGTAACTAACAGCAACAAGACATTATGGATGACCTGAAGTCATCGCAGGAGCCGTAAAATCATGACCTTTCGGAAACAGCCTACCGCCGGTCTCGCGCTGGCAGTCCTAACCGCAGCCTTTCTAACCCAGACTGCATTCGGTGCTTCCCTCTTTGGCAAAAAGAAGAAGGACCAGGATCTTCAGGCGGTGAAGCTGACGGACAGTCAGAACCAGTTGATCGACAAGGCAATTGGACGGGAGAAAGAAGTTATCAAGACGCTCAAGGAGCGTGCTCCCCTCGTCGAAACCTACATCCAGAACATGAGGCCTGATAACCAGCTTAGCCAGGCTCCCGAATCGGACCAGCACTTCCTGGGACGTGTCGAGTTCAGCCAGATCATCGGCGGAAGCCAGTACGACGTCAACAAAGCTACCTCTCAGGGAAAACCCGCAGGCAAGTTCGGCTTCTTCAAGCATTCGACCTCGTTCCTCTCAGGACTTGGCGGCAGCTTGCACCTGAACTTCAGCTCAACCGGCTTTATCCAGATGCTGCTGATCGACTCCAATGATTTCGATCGCCAGCACTATCAGTTTGGTTACGTTCGCAACGAGTTTCTGGGGAATACCCCTACAGCGGTCTTTGACGTCACACCCATCGGCAAGAACGCCACAGGCCGTTTCTTCGGCCGCATCTGGATAGAGACGCGCGATGGCAATATCGTTCGCTTCAACGGTAATTTCGCCGGCACCGAGGAAG